>ERZ791834.1139-NODE-1139-length-13682-cov-2.45689_pt1 | contig 13682 bp, 9 predicted proteins | sample MGYA00510293_ERZ791834 | MGnify/ENA primary metagenome ERZ791834 (study PRJEB30046, sample SAMN00715253) | human gut metagenome | study: EMG produced TPA metagenomics assembly of the A metagenome-wide association study of gut microbiota in type 2...
GCTGGAGTTGCCAAGGTTCTCCTCGGTAGTGGGCTCAGCGGTGACGATGATGGAATCGCCAGCGGTGACGGAGACCTTCTTGTGGCCCTCGAGCAGGCCGGTGCGGACCTCGGGGCCCTTGGTGTCGAGCAGGATGCCGACGGGGCGGCCGAGCTCGCGGGAGATGCGGCGGACGCGCTCGATGCGGCCCTGGTGCTCCTCATAGGAGCCGTGCGAGAAGTTGAAGCGGGCGACGTTCATGCCCGCCTTGATCATCTCGCGCAGGATATCATCGTTATCGCAGGCGGGACCCATCGTGCATACAATCTTGGTGCGCTTGAACATTCAGACCTCCATCTGACGTGGCTTTTAGCGCTAATACAACCGATAAGCATTATAGGGGAATGAAGGCGGCTCGGATATTACTTTTACCGCATCCATGTCAACCCTCTACTACGCGAACGGGTGGTTAAACCCGTTGGGCGTAATCGATTTCATAATGCGCGTGTTTGGACAAAAGATTTCTCAGTGGCGGTAAATTTCTACGTAGTTCCACAATTATGTTTGCTTTCGCGCGTCTTATGTTTGGGACTGTTCGAGAAGTTTGTAGAGCGTGGTGCGCGATACGCCCAGAATGCCCGCCGCTTCCGATTTATTACCATGGCAATGCGCCAGCGCCGCCGCCGCGGCGTCTCGGTTGATCTCGATGAGGGGACGAATAAGGTCGAGGCTTTCGGTTTCCCGTTCTGCGCTCTGCCCCGTCATCCCGGAGATTTCCCTACGCTCGAGTGCGTCTAGGACATCATGCGCGGTGATGCTCGGTCCGTCGTGCGCCATATCGAGCCAGTTGAGAACCGATCGGAATTGGGCCAAGTTTCCCTTCCAGGGATTTTGGACGAGCAGCGCCGCTGCTCCAGGATCGAGGAGGGGGGCGTCGGCGTTCTTCTCCTCAGCGAGATGCTGTAGATATTTGTCGGCAGCCCCCTCGAGGGTCTTCCACGCGCGCAGCGGTGGAACCGTGAGCGTTATGCAGCGAAGCTGCTCGGCGATGATGGCGGATCCCTGGGAGCCGTCGGCGGCGTCTGCATGGTCGCTTGAGAAGATGAGCTTGGTCCGCTCCGGTAAGCGCGTCTCCTTAATCGCCGTGAGAAGGGCTTTCCACCGCTCGTCTTCAAGCTGGTCGACTTCGTGGAAGAAAATCGTGCAGTCCGCCTCGTACAAAGGCGAATGGTAGCTATCGATCAGGTAGCTCCAACTTTTCTCATTCAGGAGTCGACACTCGACGCGGACCAGGGGTCTGTCCTTGAATTCACTTGATAGATAGATGATCTGGGCGAGTTGCGTTTTTCCGCAGCGGGGCTCCCCTACAAGCATGATGGGCTGCCCGGACCGTTGCACTGTGTCGGCGAGAGGAGCAAGCGCCTGTTCTCCCTGAATGATGTGCATCACGCTGTGATCGAGGTCTATTTGCACGTCGTCAGCGTTAAAGTGCTCGATTCCCATAAAGCGGTCGGGATTTGGCGCGTTGGCAGATGAGACGGTGAAGGTGACGAGCCTGGTCTCCTCGAAGACGGCGGTCTTAAGGCGGACGGTGTAGATGCGACCGTTTCGGCGTATGACAAACCGGTGGCCGTTGCCCGATTGTATGTAGCGCTTGAGGTCGTCGAGGAGGGACCGGTCTCGTTCGGATAGACCGGAATAGACCAGCCTCCCATCGGGGGTGTACACCACAAGGTCGATGCCGCAGGACCTAAGCATTTCCTGGAGAAAATGGGTCCGCTCCTCCAGCGCCCCGTTGAGTTCGCAGATCTGAACGGCGTGGGAGAATGCAGCGCGAATGCTGTCCTTTCCCGAAACCAGCAGATGGGCGTCCGCGCCCATCAGGCGCGCTTGGTTGAATGCTTTGGTGTCGCAGACAACGGCGTCGTACTCGTTTTCAAGGGCGTCGCGTAGCGCCACCTCAAGCTCGTCTTCAAAATCGATGGCATAGAAGTCAACTTCAAAGGGCAGCAGGTTCGTGAGCGGCTTGATGTTCTGAAGCACGTTCCTAAAGCCCACGGCGGCAATGCAGGTTGTGTTTTTGGGCAGGTTGGAAAAAGACGACACAAGGTCCGGCGCCGTTATGCCCATCTCCACCACGGGGATGGAAAGCTCGTCCTCAAGAATCTGGGCGGTGCCGCCGCGTGAGATGACCACGTCGAAGTCAAGATGGAACATCTTGAGTGCGGAGGCAAGGCCGTGCGCAAGGTCGCCGGTTTCAAAAGAGAACGAGGCGTCGGGGAATTCATTGGCAACTTCTTGCAGTTCGGGGAGCATTTCGGGATACGGGGCGATAACCAAGATGTTGGCGACGTGCATGGCTGTTGCCTTCCTAAAGATCATCCATTGTTCAGATTATGAACAATGGGTAATTCGAAATGTTCAATATCTGAACAAAAAATGAGCCGATGAGAACTATAGCTCGACAGCGGCATTTTGGATACTGAAAACAGTTAAAAGGGCGAGAGCCTAAGGGAAGAGAGATGAGAGGGGGAGTAGTGAACGTTCTGCTAGTTGCCGATGACCTGACCGGTACGTTTGACGGCGCCGTTCCATTCGCCCCGTATGGAGTGCACGTGCTGACGCGTTGCCGCGGGGGTGAAGATCTCTGCGGACTCGAACCGGAAGCACCCGTTCTCGCGGTCAATGCGGAAACCCGTCACCTGGATATGGAGGAGTCGGCGCGCCGCGTAAGGGAGATTGTGAAATGGGGCATCGAGCACGGTGCCCGCGTGATTGTAAAAAAGACCGATTCCGCGCTGAGGGGCAATATTGGAGCCGAGCTCGAGGGGATGATTCGGGGCGCTGGCGGAGGGTGCGTGCATTTTATCCCCGCGTTTCCAAGGATGGGTAGGGTCACCCGGGACGGCGTCCAGTACGTTGATGGCGTTCCGGTAGCGCAGACGGTGTTTGGAGACGATCCCTTTGAGCCGGTGACCGAATCGCGCGTAAGCGATATCGTTTCCAGCCAAGCTCCTGCGATCGACATCTTTGAAGTTGGGCTGGACGATGTGGAGCGTATTGGGTCAGAAGGCATTGCGGTCTACGACGCGTTAAGTGAGGACGATGTGCGACTGCGTTGCGATGCCGTACTTAAGCACTCCCACTGCGCGCTTCTTGCGGGGTGTGCGGGCCTGTCGAGCGCTCTGGCCCAGATTCTCTTCGAAGCCGGTACTGGTCCTGCCACGTTGGATGTCCAGCTGGATAGCTTTGACCCCAACATGTTGGTGATGTGCGGAAGCGTCAACCGCGTATCTGCGGACCAGTGCGCGTACGCTCGCGAACACGGAGCCCCCGCTCCGGAGCTTCCGCTAGACGCCAAGCTTGATCCCGGCTGGGTGGATACGGAAGAGGCGGCGTCTTTTGTCGAGCAGGCGGTGCGAACCTGGAGCTCCTCACCCGTAACGGTTCTTGATAACAGCGAACGTTTTACACGCGAGCTGATAGAGGGGTCTGGGCGAGTCTGGGATGTAGAGGCGATCAGGTCGGCGGTTGCATCGTGTCTTGGCGGCGTGACGGCACGCCTTGTGCGAGCCAAGGGCGATTGCACGGTGCTGGTGATGGGCGGAGACATCCTCCAGACCTTTCTTATGCACATGGGGATCGCCGAGCTCTCGATTATCGGAGAGCCCTTGACCGGTGTGGTAATGAGCGAATTCACATCGAATGGTGCGGTTGTGCGCGTGATTTCCAAATCCGGAGGTTTCGGTTCGCCAGACCTCTTTATCTCTCTACAGGAAAAGCTGGCAAAGCAAGCAGGAAAAGGAGTGTTGGTTTAGATGCTGGAGTCCTATACGTTGAAGCTTCCCAAGGCGGTCTATGCGGGCAAGGACGCGATGTCCAAGCTCGAGGGCGTGCTGAAGGAGGCGGGCGCGACCAAAGTTGCCCTCTTTACCGATAAGAGCATCTATGAGCTGGGTTTGGCCGATGGTGCCGTCGAGATCATCAAGAGCCTGGGCCTGGGCGTGGAAGTATGTTCCGATCTGGCCATCGAGCCCACGTACGCAGAGGTCCAGAAGACGGTCGACTGGTTCTGTGAAAGCGGTTGCGACTTCATCTTGGCAATTGGCGGCGGCTCTGTCATGGATGCTTCCAAGCTGGTGAGCGTTCTTGCCACGTCTGAGTACAGCGTCCATGATTTGCTGGGCGATCCGTCCCTTGCTCGCAAGCAGGTGAAGACGGTTATGGTCCCCACCACCGCCGGTACCGGCGCGGAGGCAACCCCCAACGCGATTGTTGCCGTTCCCGAGGACGAGCTCAAGGTGGGCATTGTTTCTGACGAGATGGTTGCCGACGTGGTCATTCTCGAGGCGGATATGATCAAGAACTTGCCGCGTTCAATTGCCGCCGCTACCGGTCTTGATGCCCTCTGCCATGCCATCGAGTGCTTTACCAGCAACAAGGCCAATCCCATGAGCGATACCTTTGCGCTCGAGGCGCTCGATCTCATCCTCAACAACATTGAGCGCGCCTGCGATGATCCCGAGGCCATGGATGCCAAGCGCGCCATGCAGCTCGCGAGCTTCTACGCCGGCATCGCCATCACCGCTTCCGGCACCACTGCGGTCCACGCCCTTTCCTACCCGTTGGGCGGTCGCTTCCATGTTGCCCATGGCGTATCTAACGCGATCCTTCTCATGCCCGTCATGCATTACAACGAGCCCGCCTGCCGCGAGCTGTTCGCCAAGGCGTATGACCGTTGCATGCCCGGTGACGCGGCGACCGTCGAGGAGAAGAGCGCCGCTCTTCTCGAGCGTATGGACGAGATCGTGAAGCATCTCGATATGCCCGAGAACCTTGCTGCGCTTGGGGTCGAGGACGTCGACATCGACTCTTTGGTTGCCAGCGGTATGGAGGTCACGCGCTTGCTGGTGAACAACATGCGCGAGGTGACTCCCGAGGCCGCTAAGGCGATCTACGAGCAGATTATCTAAGAGCAATTTGCGTGCGAGCGACGCTTTATTTCGCTCGAAAGGCTGGGTTCACCATAAGAAAGGACAAGAGCAATGACTGAACTCAAGGGAATCGTCGTACCCATCGTTACCCCCATGAATGAGGACGAGAGCATCAACCTCGAGGAGCTTCGCCGCCAGGTCGACCGCCAGATTGAAGCCGGTATCCACGGCATCTTCCCCTTTGGCACCAACGGCGAGGGCTATATTCTCAACGGCGAGGAGAAGAAGCTCGTTCTCGAGACGGTTATCGACCAGGTTGCCGGGCGCGTTCCCGTGTACGCCGGCACCGGTTGCATCTCTACCAAGGAGACCATCGAACAGTGCAAGATGGCTGAGGCGGCGGGCGCCGACATCCTCTCCGTCATCACTCCGTCTTTTGCAAAAGCCAGCCAGCACGAGCTCATCGTTCATTACACACGTGTCGCCGAGGCTGTACCCAACATGCCCATCGTGCTTTACAACATTCCCATGCGCACCGGCAATGCTCTTGAGCCCCAGACCGTAGTCGAGCTTGCGAAGATCGACAACATCATTGGCGCCAAGGATTCTTCCGGCGACTGGGATAACTTGTCTGCTTATATCGAGCTTACGAAGGATATGGACTTTGGCGTGCTCTCCGGCAATGATGCGCTGATTCTGAAGGCCCTTCAGGCTGGCGCCAAGGGTGCCATCGCCGGTTGCGCCAACGTCTATCCCAAGAACATGGTGGGCATCTACGAGAATTGGGCTGCCGGCGACATGGAGGCTGCGGAGGCTTGCCAGGCCGCTGTTGCTCCGCTGCGCGCTTGCTTCAAGTATGGCAACCCCAACACCGTGGTGAAGACGGCTGTGAATCTGCTTGGATATCCGGTTGGCAAGTGCCGTGCGCCGTTCAATTACCTCTGCGAAGAGGGTGTTGAGGAGCTCAAGTCCGCGCTTGAGGCCGATAAGGCAAAGGGAATGTGCTAACCATGGCTGAGAAGAAACCAATCGTCGCTATCACCATGGGTGATCCGGCTGGTAATGGCCCCGAGATCACGGTCAAGGCGCTGGCCCATGCCGATGTGTTCGATCGCGTGAAGCCCTTAGTGGTGGGCGATGCCTCGATGATCGAGAAGGTCCTGGGTATTGCGGGTCATCCCGATACGACCGTTCACCGCGTCGAGACTGTTGGCGAGGCAAAGTTCGAGCCCGGCACTATCGATGTGTACCACATGGATCTGATCGACCCGGATAAGTTCGAATTCGGCAAGGTCTCTGCCATGTGTGGTATGGCGGCTTTCAAGAGCGTTGTCAAGGCCATCGAGCTTGCGATGGCTGGCGAGGTCGACGCTACCTGCACCAACGCGCTCAATAAGGAGGCGATGAACCTCGCGCTCGAGCCCGAGGGGCGTCACTTTGACGGGCATACGGAGATTTACGCCACGTATACGGGCACCTCGTCTTACGCGATGATGCTCGCCCACCACGACCTGCGAGTCGTTCACGTTTCTACCCATTGTGCCCTGCGCGAGGCATGCGACCGCGTCAAGAAGGATCGCGTGCTCGAAGTCATTAAGCTGGGCAACGATGCATGTCTTCGCCTGGGAATCGAGCACCCCCGCGTCGCCGTGGCGGGCCTTAATCCCCATGCGGGCGAGAACGGCCTGTTTGGCACCGAGGAGATCGAGGAAATCGCGCCGGCGATTGAGGCGGCCCGCGCCGAGGGCATCGACGTCGAGGGCCCGCTGCCCTCCGACAGCCTTTTCAGTAAGGCTCTAGGTGGCTGGTACGACATCGTTGTGGTCATGTATCACGATCAGGGCCATATTCCGCTTAAGACCGTTGGCTTTGTTTACGATCGCGAGGCCCGGGCATGGCAGGCGGTCGAGGGCGTTAACGTTTCGCTGGGTCTTCCCATCGTCCGCACGTCCGTTGACCATGGAACTGGTTTTGACCAGGCGGGTAAGGGCACGTCGAACGAGTTGAGCCTGTTGAACGCCATCGATTACGCGGCTCGTCTGGCGTCTGATCGTTAGCCCGTACCAGCGTCTATTTCTCTAATGGAATACCGGGGCGGTGGAATCGCCGCCCCAAAGAAAACGGCTGGGGTCCGTACCCGGTCGTAGGGGACCGCTATGCAAAAATTGCCTAGCGAATGTAATTGGAAGGAGTGATTCAGAGTGACTACTGCGATGATACTCTCGCTTGTCGTTCTGGTCGCCATGGTCGCGATGATCATGTTTGACGTCTTGCCGTTTGGCATGCCGCCTATTGCAGCGTGCGTGCTGATCGTCCTGTTTGGCTTGGGGGATGTGAGCTATGCCTTTGCTGGCTTCACTAATTCCACAGTGTGGATGCTGGCGTTCTTCATGGTCATCCTTGCCGCCATCCAAAAGACGTCGATGATCGTTAAGGTCAAAAACGCTATGACCAAGTTGGTCGAGAAAGGCGGCTTCAAAAGCTACGTGGCTCTGCTGCTCGTCGTTATGCTGGGCGCATCTATCGTTGGTATGGGGTCCACTGCGTTTTACGTTTTGATTTTTTCGCTTGTTGTTACCATGCCCTATAACGAGAAGCTTCCGGGTTCCAAGCTCGTTCTCCCCTTGGGTATCGCATCTAACCACCCGTTGATCCCCATCAACGTCGCGCTTCAGTACGGCGTCGCGGTTTCCGTTCTGGCGACCGCCGGCATCAGCGAGAGCGTTACCATGCTTCAGTTCGCTATCGTGTCCGTCTTCCTGTCCCTTGGCTTTCTGGTTTGGGCCATCATCGGATACAAGTTCCTCCCCAGCCATCCCGTAGCGGAACCTACCGTTGAGAACGCTGCCGCCCTTGCCGGAGACGACGTAGAGGCAATGCCCAAATGGAAAGAATGGGTCGTTATACTCGCCTTTGCAGTCTCGATCGCTGCTATGCTCCTCGTCGACCAGCTGGGCGACCTCGCCTATATGGTCCCCGGTGTCGCCGCCTTCGTAATGCTGCTTATCAAGGTCCTCGATTTCAATGAGACTCGCGATAATCTCTTCTCTCCCATTATCCTCATGACCGCGGGTGTCATTCCCGTTGCAAACTGCCTGGCGGATTCCGGCCTGACCACCCTTGTCGGCAACGCCGTCGCCGCTGCTATTGGCACAGCCGTCCCTCCCTTCCTGATCCTGCTAGTCTTCGCCATCATGTGCTCCACCGTGGCGTGCTTCACGGGTTCCACCGTTGGCACCATCATGATGTTCGCCCCGCTCGGTATCGCCGTGGTCCAGGGCCTTGGTTACAACCCCATGGCCATGGCCGTTGCCGTTACCCTTTCCGGCTGGTGCGGCCACTACATGCCCATCGACGGCTTGCCTGCTATGGCGTTTGGTATGGGTAAGTACACCATGGTCGAGTTCTGGAAGTTCACCATTCCGCAGTACTTCGTTCGTTTGCTCTTCCTGTGCGCTGGAGCCCTGATCGTGTTCCCCATGTAGCTCCCCCTTCCTGGCCGCGGGTCGCCACTACGGCCCGCGGCTGCTCCTGACCTGAGCGATTGCCGCTCAGGCGGTGTGGGGGATACATCAATAAAAGTGTTTTGATAAAAGAGAGGACGGTTCGCGATATGGCCATCAAGGACCTACTCGGACTTACCCCCGACGGACAGATCTATTTCGACCATGACATGCAGATTACCGAGGCCATGCTGCCTCCCGGCCCATGGGCAACGGCGCATGGCCCCGGTCTTCTTGAAACTCCCGCCGGAACGCTGCTGTGCTGCTGGTTCGCGGGGACGTTTGAGGGCGACACCGATATCAACATCGTTGTCTCCCGTTTAGAAAAGGGTGCTGACGCGTGGAGCGAGCCCACGTATATTTCGCATAACAACGATCGCAGCGATCAAAATCCCTCGCTCTTTTTGACTCCTAGCGGGGAGATTTGGGCGATGTACACCTCGCAGCTCGGACGCCAGCCTGGTAAAAACAACATGCAGTACACCAGCGTCATCAAGCGTCAGATTAGCCTTGATGACGGCAAGACCTGGTCTGAGCCGGAAGTGTTGTTTGCGGACGAGGGGACGTTTGCGCGTCAGCCCATTCAAGTGCTTTCCAACGGACGTTGGATCTATGGTCTGTGGCTTTGCAGCGACAGCGCTTCCGGCCTTGCTGGCGATCCTAGCGCTTTTATGGTTTCCGATGACCAGGGGACGACGTGGAAGCGCGTTGATATGCCCGGCTCTGCCGGTCGCGTTCACCCCAGCGTTGTCGAATTGGAGGACGGTCACCTTGCTGCGTTTATGCGCTCGCGTGAGGCTGACTTCATTTACCGTAGCGAGTCGAGTGATTACGGCGATACCTGGAACGTGCCCGTTCCCACGCCGTTGCCCAACAACAACTCGGGCATTGCGGCGCTTAAGCTCGCAAGCGGACGTGTTGCGATTGCGTACAACCACAACTCCGCCCCTGCCACGTATGGCAAGACGGGAGCGTGGCCTGCGCTGCGCAACCCCGTATCTATTGCCTTGTCCGAGGACGGTGGCCTCACATTTCCCCTTATCCGCAACATCGAGCGCGGAGAAGGATATGCCGGCGAGGAGAATCGCTATAACAACCGCCAGTATGAGTATCCCTGCATGATGCAGACGGATGACGGCATGATTCACGTTGCCTATGCGTACCAGACAAGGCGCGGCGTCAAATGGGTGATGCTTTCCGAAGAAGACGTCATAGGCAAGGTTCGCGGCGAGGGTACCTATAACCCCACGTCTGGCGAGGGGTGCCGCTAGCCATCAAGTTTGGTTTCGTAGCGCCGCAGGGGCTTGGCTGAAGCGCCGGGCATGTCGGCGCGCTGCAAATATCGGTCTATAAAAGGAGAGGATTACTATGATTTACGACGGTTTGGGTGCAATCGGACTGTATCGCGGCCTTTCCCGCGGTCTCGATGTGCTGATTGACTGGCTGGAGCAAAACGATCCGGCTGAGCTGCCCCTGGGCAAGACCCAGATTGATGGCGAGCGCGTTTACGCCAACGTCATGAATGCCAAGACCCGCACCTTCGAGGACGCTCGATTTGAGACCCATCGCAAGTATATGGATGTACAGATCGATCTCGAGGGGGCTGAATGCTTCAAGACCACGCCGGGGGAGACCGTGCCCGCGGGAGAGTTCGATGTTGAGGGCGATAAGGGCTACTGCCATGAGGCTCCCGGCAACGACGACTTGCTGGATGGCACCCTCGAGGGTGGTCGCTTTGCAGTGTTTATGATCGGCGAGCCCCATATGCCCAACCTGGTGGTCCCCGGCCAAGAAGTTGGTCCTATCAAGAAGATTTGCTTTAAGGTTGTGGGCGATCAGTATTGGGACGAGGTCTAGTCGTCGCGTCATAAAGATCAAGGGGGTTTCACGTGGTAGCTAAGAAGGAGGGGCTGTCGCAAGACGAGCGCATGCTGCTTGTGGCGAGCTTTTTCTATCTAGCGAGTACCATGATGGTGAATCCCCTTATCGCCGGGTTCACCGGCACGTTTGGAGCGAGCGCGAGCTTTGTGGGGCTTGTCGGGGGCCTCATGGGGTTTTGCTCGCTCTTTATCCGGCCCGTTGCCGGCAACTTGGCTGATTTGTTTACCAAGCGTCACCTGGCAACGGCCGGAGCCATTGTTATGAGCGTCAGCACCCTGCTATACGGCGTCGCCCAAAGCGCCTGGCAAGTCGCTGCTCTCCGCCTAATGAGCGGGGCGGGCTATTCGTTTTGCTCCGTATGCATGGCATCATGGTTCGCATCCTTGCTTCCGCGCGACCGCGTTGGATCGGGTATGGGCATGTTTGGGATGATGAACGCTCTTGGCATGGCCGTGGGTCCCGCCGTGGGCTTTCAGGTGTATCAGGCGTTTGGGTATCGTGCCGCGCTGGCTTTTGCCGGCGCCCTTGCGGCGCTCACGGCCATTCTCGTCCAATTTGTACAGAATCCGGGCCGTGCGGTTCCCGGGGTCCGCGTTCAGGACAAAGCAAAATCACTGGTAGCTCCTGACGCCGTTCCCGCTGCTGTGATTGTGGGGCTGTTCACCGTGCCTTACATGGTGACGCAGTCCTTCTTGGCAAGCTATGTTGAGGATCTGCAAATCAACGTGCGGGTAGGCTTGTTCTTTCCTGTGTATGCGCTTGTTTTGCTCGCGCTTCGCTACGGCCTTAAGCGGGCGTTTGATAGTTGGCGCTTTAGCACGTTCCTTATTGGGTCAAGCATATGCGCCACCGCGGCGTTTTGCCTGCTCTCCATCATGAGTGGAGGCATCGCCATGTTTTCCGGCGGGCGGCTACGGGGTGATGTGCTCAGTGTGCCAGGGCGCCGCCGTGCGTGTGGTGGGACCGGACGGCACGGGAATGGCGAACAGCACGTACTACATGGGGATCGACATTGGCATGGCGCTGGGTCCCACGTTGGGCGGTTGGCTGTATGGGGCGTTTGGCCCGTCCATGCTGTTTTGGCCGTGCCTGGTGTTTGCCCCGTGCGCGCTGCTGGTTTATGCGGCATCGCGGGTCCTGCATTCTTTATAGCGGAATGGCCTTGCGCCGCGTAATAAGAATAAATTATCATCAGTTGTGGTGAGCTGGTACCAAATCTGGAACCTCTGTTGGTTTCTATGCTAGGACGGTAAGGGTTGGGTACCATATCGACCTATGACAAGCCCTTGCCCCTCCTGGGGGAATTATAATCGGGTGTCAGACTGTTGGAGTGGGGTGCGGACGCACCGCATCCCAAGAGAAAGTTCCAGGAGGGATTTTATGGAGAAGGAGTACCTGGCTTCGGCCGAGGACGTGCTCGCTGCACAGTCCTCTAACGCCGAGACAGGCCTGTCCGCGGCTGAGGCCGCCTCGCGTCTTGCGAGCGTTGGCCCTAACAAGCTGGACGAAGAAGAGAAGACACCCATGTGGAAGCGCTTCTTCGAGCAGATGGCAGACCCCATGGTCATCATGTTGCTCGTTGCTGCCGCCATTTCGGTGATCACAGGCTTCATCCAGGGCGAGCCCGAGTGGGCGGACGCTGCTATCATTCTGTCCGTCGTTATCTTGAACTCGGTTCTGGGCGTGGTCCAGGAGGCTAAGTCCGAGCAGGCCCTTGAGGCCCTGCAGGAGATGAGCGCCGCCCAGTCCAAGGTTATGCGCGACGGCAAGCTCGTCCACATGCCCAGCTCTGAGCTGGTTCCCGGTGATATCGTCCTGCTTGAAGCGGGCGACTCCGTGCCGGCAGACTGCCGCGTTCTCGAGAGCGCTTCCATGAAGATCGAGGAGGCCGCCCTTACCGGCGAGTCCGTCCCGGTGGAGAAGCACGCCGATCAGATCGCCCTTGCCGCCGATACCGATGACGTGCCGCTGGGCGACCGCAAGAACATGTGCTACATGGGTTCCACCGTGGTGTACGGCCGCGGTCGCGCCGTTGTTGTTGGCACCGGCATGAAGACCGAGATGGGCAAGATCGCCACCGCCCTTACCCAGGCCAAGAAGGAGCTTACCCCGCTTCAGATGAAGCTCAACGAGCTTTCCGGCATCCTTACCAAGCTCGTTCTCGCTATCTGCGTGATCATCTTCGCCGTCGACATCTTCCGCCACTTCGGCGATCTCGGTTCCAACCCCGCCATGCTGCTCGACACCTTCATGGTCGCCGTGTCCCTGGCCGTTGCCGCTATTCCCGAGGGCCTGGTTGCTGTCGTCACCATCGTGCTGTCCATGGGCGTCACCAAGATGTCCAAGCGCCAGGCGATCATTCGCAAGATGACCGCTGTCGAGACCCTTGGTTGCACCCAGATCATCTGCTCCGATAAGACCGGTACCCTTACCCAGAACAAGATGACCGTCGTCAAACACGAGCTCGCCTGCTCCGAGGAGAAGTTCCTTGCCGGTATGGCCCTGTGCTCCGATGCTAAGTGGGACGAGGAGAAGGGCGAGGCCGTTGGCGAGCCCACCGAGTGCGCTCTTGTTAACGACGCCGCCAAGGCCGGCATGCAGGGTCTCGACGTCGAGCACCCGCGTGTGGGCGAGGCTCCGTTCGACTCCGGCCGCAAGATGATGTCCGTTGTGGTCGAGGAGGCCGACGGCACCTTTGAGCAGTACACCAAGGGTGGCCCGGACGTTGTTCTGTCCCGCTGCACCCATGTGTACGAGAACGGCGAGATCGTCCCCATGACCGATGCCCGTCGCGAGGAGATCCTTGCGGCCAACAAGGCCATGGCGGACCAGGCCCTGCGCGTTCTGGCCCTGTCCAGCCGCACCTATACCGAGAAGCCTTCCGACTGCAGCCCTGCAGCCCTTGAGCATGATCTGGTGTTCTGCGGCCTGTCCGGCATGATCGATCCGGTCCGTCCCGAGGTCACCGCTGCTATCGCGGAGGCCAAGGAGGCCGGTATCCGTGCTGTCATGATCACCGGCGACCACATCGACACCGCAGTCGCCATCGCTAAGGACTTGGGCATCATCGCGGACGCCTCTCAGGCCATCACCGGCGCCCAGCTCGACAAGATCTCCGATGAGGACTTCAAGGAGAGGGTCACCGAGTTCTCCGTCTACGCTCGCGTCCAGCCCGAGCACAAGGCCCGCATCGTCGATGCTTGGAAGAGCCGTGGCAACATCGTCGCCATGACCGGCGACGGCGTTAACGACGCCCCGTCCATCAAGCGTGCCGACATCGGCGTCGGCATGGGCATCACCGGTACCGACGTTACCAAGAACGTCGCGGACATGGTTCTCGCCGACGACAACTTCGCCACCATCATCAACGCGGTGGAGGAAGGCC
>ERZ791834.1151-NODE-1151-length-13537-cov-3.3116_pt1 | contig 13537 bp, 11 predicted proteins | sample MGYA00510293_ERZ791834 | MGnify/ENA primary metagenome ERZ791834 (study PRJEB30046, sample SAMN00715253) | human gut metagenome | study: EMG produced TPA metagenomics assembly of the A metagenome-wide association study of gut microbiota in type 2...
ACCTGCCAAATTACCTGTCGATTTGAGGCGAGCAGTTCCATTAGCAACAACTACTGGGAATTCTCCCAACATGTAATCTCCATCTTCCAAGCCACCAGCTGTCATACAGTCTGTGATAAGGGCGATATTTTCAGTTCCTTTTTGCTTGAGCAAAATATCACAGGCCTTTGGATCTACGTGGTGACCATCACAAATCAATTCAGCGTAAGTATGTGGCAACTCATACATGGCTCCCACCATACCGAGCTCACGGTGAGTCAACCCACGCATTCCATTGTAGGCATGTACCCAAACACTCGCTCCAGCATCGACTGCTTTTTTAGCTTCATCAAAAGTCGCATTGGAGTGTCCAAGAGCAACAGTCACTCCTTCACCCGTAATTGTACGAACAAAGTCTTCTACACCTTCACGTTCTGGCGCAAGGGCAATTTTATTGAGCAGGCCATTAGCTGCTTTTTGCCAAGCACGAAACTCATCCATACGAGGATCTTTCATGTAAGCAGGATTTTGAGCTCCTTTGTATTTCTCTGTGAAATAAGGGCCTTCAAAATAGATCCCACGAATCTTGGCTCCACTTGCTTCCTGGTAACGAGCACCGATATTTTCAGTTACCGCAAGCAACTGCTCGTAAGAGGAAGTCAACGTCGTTGGCAAGAAGCTGGTAACACCTGTGCTAAGTAGTCCTTCACTCATTGTATGAAGGGTACCTTCGATATTATTATCCATGACATCGACACCGCCAAATCCATGAATATGGGTATCCACAAGTCCTGGGGCAATGCTATAACCGGTATAGTCAATCACCTCAGCTCCTTCAGGAATCTGTTCTACATGCTTGCCAAACTTGCCATCCACAAGTTCCAAGTAACCGCCACGACGAACTCCGTGTGGGTAGAAAAACTGATCCGCTTTAATATAATTAGGCATAATGATAACCTCCTTGATAGATTGATTCTAGAATTTATTATGTCAATTACATTATAAACCTTTCTTTTTCATTTGTAAATGGTATAGACCTATTTTCTAGAGATATTTTAAAAGAGCTGGATTTCTCCAACTCTTTGATCTTATTTTGATTTTACAGGTAGCTCTTGAGCAGCCTTGACAGCAGCTGCAATCGTTTCTGCGTAAAGTTTAGCACCTTCTTCAATCATGTTGCTATCATTTCCAAAGTGGACTTGGTCAGTTCCAGCCCAGATTTCAGGGTGTTCCTTAGCGACCTTATTCCAGTCAGCAATGCTCACATATGGATTCTTTTCAGCTAATTCTCTCGTATAAGCCGCATACTGCTCCACTGATGCATAAGTGTCCTTGCTCTTGTCTCCCTCATAAGGTGTCACCAGTATCAGATGGTGCCCTTTCGGTAGATTGTTCACGATGCTGTCCAAATCATTCTTATAGCCTTCAGGATTGTTGACCCCCGTTGCAATGACAACTGTTTTTAAAAGCGCCTTGTTCTGGCTATTATTGAGCATGATGTCATTGGCTTGCTTGGTCGTCCGACTAACCTGAGCATTGATATTTGCATCAGGAAGTGCCTCTTTTAAAGCCGTATTGGCACGTAAAGTCACTGAATCCCCAATCAGACTCGTTCCCTCAGAAATTCCTAGGCGACTGACTTCAGCTTGTTCAGCAAGAGTCTTTGTTTGTCCTATATTGGTCTGAGCTTGCTTGAAACCATTGACCATCAAGTCTGTCTCAAAAGCTCCAACCTGAGGAGCTGCAGCTATGATAATCAAAGTAAGTAAGGAAAGGGCGCCCACAACACTAGCACTAATAGGTTTGATATGACGCAGTTTAGTGATTTTTCTAACTAAAGCGTTGGTCTTACCAGCAATCAATGGCTCAATAATATAGAAGGATAGGATAGCAAAGAAATAAGAAAAGATAACGGTTAAAATAACAGCGGGCAGATTGCTCATCAACTGCGAAAAGATAATATAAAAAGGCCAGTGGAAGAGATAAACCGCGTAGCTGGTATCCGCTAAAAATGTGATTATATGAGGTTCTTGTATCTCAGGCGTTTTCTCATGCAAAACACGCGCAGCAAAAATCATGGTCACGGCCGCTAAACTTGCCAGTAAGAAACCGAATAGATAAGCAAACAGGTAGGTGAACTTGACAAAGAAAGTCAAGAGCACTAATACCAAAAGACCTGCAGCAAACACCAGTAAATTCTGACGAAGATCCCACGTCCGGTCAAACTGCTTGACTAAATCGCTCGTCTGACGAACACCCACAACCGTCGCTAAAATGCTTCCTAAAAAGAAGGGATAAACATGGGTTAAACTTGAAAAGTAGACAGACGAATGGGAGCTAGCCATTAGACTACCAATAAACATGGAGAAAAAGCTAATGATGAAAGCTCCCGCAGAAAGGAGAAAGACCATCCCTCTCAATTGACTACTAGATTTTGAACGTTTCGATAAGAACCAAACCACTAAGCCCCAGAGAATATAGTAGTGAACCTCAACAGCTAGACTCCAGTTATGAACAAAGAGATGCGGAATGAACTGGGATTCGTAACTTCCCCCTGTTAACATCTCATAGAAGTTGGTCATGAAACCAAAAACTCCAGCAATCTGGCCACCAATTCCAGCAACATAGTCTTGGCGAACTAGGAGGGTAAAGGGCATGGTCACCAAAACCATCAGAACCACAGGTGGTACGATGCGGTAAAACCGTCTCTTAAAAAAGCCCAGTAAATCAATCTGGCGTACCTTCCCAAATTCTTCTAAAAGGAGAGAAGTGATTAAAAATCCTGAAAAAGTGAAAAAGACATCTACCCCAAAGAAGCCTCCAGGAAAGATCGTTTGAAAGAAGTGGTACAAGAGCACCAAAAGTAAACCTGTAATCCTAATCAAGGAAAACCATTTAATACGCATACGAGTTTATTCCCCACTCAATTAGATCGTAAAAACATCTAATTTTTATTCCATAATACACCTTATTTTATCAAAAAAAGAAGAAAAATCCTAAGAGAAAACTTAGGATTTTGGCATTCTATTTTTACACTTTAAAAATTGCGTCCTGACTTGTTGTAGCCATATTTTTCTACAAAATACTCACGGAATTCCAAGAGATTGTCATCCATGATGGCTTGACGAACCTGCTTCATCAGATTGAGCAAGAAGTAGAGGTTGTGGTAGCTAGTCAAGCGGATACCGAAGGTTTCATCAGCCTTGAGCAGGTGACGAAGGTAGGCGCGTGTGTAGTTCTTGCATGTATAGCAATCACACTCAGGATCCAGTGGCGTAAAGTCTTCAGCGAATTGGGCATTCTTGACAACCAAACGACCTTGGCTGGTCATACAAGTCCCGTTACGAGCGATACGAGTCGGCAAGACACAGTCAAACATATCCACACCACGAATAACCCCATCAATCAAGCTATCTGGTGCTCCCACTCCCATCAAATAGCGAGGTTTGTTTTCTGGGAGAAGTTGGGTTGTGAAGTCCAAGACTGCATTCATTTCCTCATGCGTTTCTCCCACTGCCAAACCACCGATAGAGTAGCCTGGAAAATCCATGCTGACAAGGTCGTGAGCCGACTGACGACGAAGGTCTTCAAATCCAGCACCTTGCACAATTCCAAACAAACCTTGGTCATGTGGACGACGGTGAGCCTTCAAACCACGCTCAGCCCAACGACTGGTACGCTCGATGGATTTCTTAACGTAGTCGTAAGGTTGATAAAACTGAGGACATTCATCAAAGGACATCATGATATCTGAACCCAGATTATTCTGAATGGAGATAGCTTTTTCTGGGGATAGAAACATCTTGGAACCATTGAGATGGTTTTTAAAGGTTACGCCTTCTTCTGTGATATTTCGGCTATCAGCTAGAGAATAAACCTGGAAACCACCACTATCCGTCAAAATTGGCTGGTCCCAATTCATGAACTTGTGGAGACCACCTGCGCGTGCGATGAGTTCGTCCCCTGGGCGAAGCCAGAGATGATAAGTATTAGAGAGGATAATCCCTGATCCCATCTCCTTCAACTCCTCTGGCGACTGGGTTTTTACAGTAGCTTGGGTCCCAACCGGCATAAACATAGGTGTCGGGAAGGTGCCGTGAGGAGTGATGATTTCTCCCAGACGAGCTCCTGTGTGTTTTTCTTTCTTAATCAAACGGTATTTGATTGGCGAATCTGACATTTTCTACCTCCGAAGCTGGGAAAGACAGTCCCAGTTCATACTTTGTGCCCAAAGGCATACTGTATGATTTTATCAAAAAAACCAGGAACTGTCACGAACTATGGTATAATGAGAGAATGAAATACCCAAAAATTGATTTAAAAACCATTCGTCTGCAGGCTAGGCAATTTCAATCTGAAAATCCCCGCCTCTTTCTCGTCTATCTCTTACCTAGCATACTGGTTATCTTATCAGGCTTTCTCAACCCCTTGGCTCGTCTCCAAGAAAGTGTTTTAGAGCAATCCTTTTTCAGCATGCTGGCGCAAGTGCTCCAAGCCTATCTCTTCCCGTTAGTGGTTTCTTTTATGAGCACGATTTTTCTAGCAGGTGCTGCCTTTGCGACACTCAGACTCCTCAAGGATCCTGATACAGAACTCTCAGTAAAATCAAGCTTGGCCCTCTTTGCTGAAGAGCGCTTCTCGCAAACCTTCCTAACTCTGCTCCTCAAACGTTTCTACCTTTTTTTATGGAGTATTCCAAACTTAGTAGGCGTTTATTTTCTCTTTTATAGCAATCTCTTGGCTCAGAGATTTGTCGCCCTACATCCTGAATTTCCAAAACTAGATCTCTCATCCGTTGAAACCGAGCAATTCCTTATGACCTTTGGGCTCTACTTTTTCGCGAGTCTCATCTTGATGATTGTAGGGAACATCCTCTATGTTCCGCAACATTATGCCTACTCGCAGGTAGAATTCCTCCTCTGCGATACTCTAGATTTAGGACAGGCTAACCCCCGTCAAATCCTGAAAACTAGCCGTTTCTTGATGAAAGGTTACAAATTCCAGCGCTTTGTCCTCGACCTACAACTACTCCCTTGGTACTTCCTCAACTGGATCACCTTTGGAATTGCTAGTTTTTCACTCCTTCCCTATATCCAGAACAATCACATCTTCTTTTACAGAGCCCTACTAGCCCGTAAACGTCGAAATGGATAAGAGTCTACAAAAACCAGCGTCGTTCAGGACGCTGGTTTTCTTATTTCAAAAGTAACATACTCAGCAGAGTCAAAATAGCAGGCCCACCTTGCTTCAGAAGAATCTTCTTGTCTGCTGTCAGAGAACCGTAGGTCGCTGCACCAAGCACAAATAAAACAAAGATGGTCACAATTTCCAAGCTTTGCGAAAAATAAATCCCGTACAAGAGAAAGACACCTATCAAAGCATTATAAATTCCTTGATTTTTAAATAATGAACTCACTGAAGAACGAGCCAGTTCTTCCTTATCCACATTAAACACTCGACTAGTAGTGTCTGATTGCGTAGCTACACTTTCCAGATAAAAAATGTAAAAATGCTCGAGGGCAACAAGGGTTGCTAAAATTGTGGTAATAATTGACATCGTTTTCTCCTTAAAATTCTATTTTTTCTAGACCTGACACTAGTTTCGTCAGTAAAGTTGTTAGCTCTTTCTGCTCGGCTGCCGATAAGATGCTCTCCATCTGTTCCTTCACTCGCAAATGATTGACCAAGAGTTGATTCTTGGCTTCTTGGGTTAATTCAACTAAGACTTCTCGCTGATTGGCCGGATTACGCTTGCGACTGACATAGCCCTCTGACTCTAGTATCTTAAAATGACGGGTCAAGGCCGCCTGGTCGATTTGCAACTTCTCCTGAACGGCAATCTGGTTGCAGGGTGACTGCTGCAGTAAAAACTGCAAGATTTGATAGCGGGTCAAACTAATTCCCAATTGTTTCTCGAAGAGTTGAGTGATCATCTGATCTGTTAAATGGAGCTGGTACAGTAAGTCGTTAATTTTTTTCATTTCTACCTCCTTGCGTACACTTGATTTATCAACTATTGACTTATCAAGTATATTGCAGAAAGATTAAAAACGCAACCATTTTGCTTACTCACGAAAAATAGCCTCTTGGTTTCAATCCCAAAAGGCTATTATTTCTATATTCTAGATAAAATCCAGCACTAACCTACCAAATCTGCTCGAAGGATTTCTCCCTCTTTATCAATGACAACTTCGATGGCATGGCCTGCAAAAATTTCCTCGCTATCATCATAGTAGAGGGTCAATTCCCCGTCTTCGTTGATCGATAGTTCACTCAAGGAAAGAGAGTTGATAAAATACTCTTCTGTTAACTCCACATCATTTTCATCTGAATCTATCCAGTCTTGGGCTGTTTCCCACAGTTCTTTGACAATATAGTCTTTAATCCGAGTATCTTGAACTTGGAAAGTTCCCATAAATTTCTTTAGATCATCAAAAGAACTTGGAGGGAGACTTTCATCTGCACTCACAGCAAAGATAGCATGAATCTTACCACCCTCGTAAGTGATGAATCCTTCAAACCAAGAATAGGCTCTGTTTAAGGTGAATTCGCCAATATCGTCTTGAATGATGACCGGTTTTTGATAGGTTTCAATCAAGGTCTCTAACCTAGAGTCTGAGGATTGGTCATCTAGGTATTCCAGCAAGTGGTAGCAGTTATTAGCTACTTCTGACATATATGGCTCTAACTCCATGAAGGGGCGTTTTTGACATTTGATATGATGAATTTTGTAGGGTTCAAAACTAAAGCCCCATCTCTTTTCTTCAAATTCCTCAGGAGTCAATACCCATTCCAAACGTCCCTCACGTTCAGAGAATTCCTGGGTTGCAACATTGACACTAGCTTTAAAATGAACGGACGGCATTTTACAACCATCTTTTAAAGAAGCGGCCCCAGTTACATTTTGGAGGGTAAAAATCAAGAATTCGACAATTTCACCACAAAATTCCTCTTCAAAATCATCTCTTGTTTTCTCAAATGGAGTTTTTAATCGATTTGTCATTCACTTCATCCTTTCTCTCTATGCTTAAAAGCGTTAGTATAGTTTTGTATCCGCTTACATTTTAACATGTTTTAGATTTTATTTCACTTATCGACACTATTTTACACAAAAAGAAGCTACACTTTTAAATGTATAGCTTCTTATTATTCTTAATTCATTGATACGTGAACGTGGTCATAGTGGTTTTCGGTCACACTACCACGATCCGGCATTGGATTCCACGTGTAGGCTGGTCCATATTTACTATCATATGGAGCGTAGAAACGTTGCTTCCAGATGATATAGTTGATACCACGGCTAGCCATATTTTTGACTGCATATTCTGCAATTTGATCTCCGAGTGCTGAACTCACTGGGACCATAAAGTCGATGGCCAATCCTTTACCATGGTCCCCACTGTCACCAGGACGGTAGCCACTAAAGGATGTAATCCCAAACAAGTTGGCTACTTCTTCTTTAAAGGCTGCAGTTTGTGGTTGAAGACCAGCATTCTCAGACTTAGCTACAGCAAGTCCTGCATAGTCAGGAGCCGCTGGAGCTGAATACGTTCTTGAAGGAGTTTGGCTTTGCTCTGCTTGATAAGTCGAAGTTACAGTGTCAGAAGTTGCTGTTGATGCTGCTGTTTCTTCTGCTACACTTGTTCCTGTTGTATCAGCAGGCGTTTCTGCTACTGGTGCTTCTGCTGGAGTTGTTGCTGCCGTTTCTTCGGTCGCTGGAGTCGCCACTTTTGGAGCTTCTTCAACTGGACTAGTTGTTTCTGCTACTGGTGTTTCTGCTACTGGTGCTGCCGCTGGAGTCGTTTCTGCTGTTTCTTCAGCTACTGGTGTTTCTGTAGATGGTTTCTCTTCAGCAACTGTCGCTGTCTCAGAAACTTCTGAACTTGACGCTACTTCTGCTGGTTTTTCAATCTCTGTTGCAGTTGGAGCTTCCTCAATCGGTTGAGAAAGGTTTTCTACTTGAACTGTTTGTTCATCGACTGTTACTTGATTCGTCGTCAAATCAGCTGTCGCAGTCGTCACTTCTTCACTAGCGTCTGCTTGAGGAGTTTGGATTTCAACTTCCGTTACCTCTTCTTCCTCATTGACAGTTGTAGTGAGGACAGTATCTGGAAAAATCAAGTCCATATTGGTAATTTTGTTCAAATTAGCAAGAACCGTCACATCTACTCCCAAAGCTTCTGCAATGGTGCTCAAGGTATCACCATACTGTACTGTATAGCTTGTTTTGTTGTCCGTTTTAGTCAAATCGTTTTGGATTTGCTCAACACTACGTGCAGTCCAAAGGACTTCTTCTGCTTGGGTTGCCAATACTGGGGCAAATGACAAGGCTACTGTTGAGGCAAAAATCATTCTTTTCTTCATTCGTTCATATTCCTTTCAAATGAGTACCCGTCTATCATAACACAAAAAAAGCAGAAAAAAAGCCCTCTCGGGCCTATTTAATAGAACTGTCTATTCCTTGTAACAAACTCGATTACTTGAAATAGTTTGTTAGGTCTCTGTCACACAACTGACACAATCTTCTCGTTACTTACTCTCAAAAATATGAGGAATATCTGCTAGTGCTCGAATCATGTGATTGCCTTCAAAAGAAGACTCTAAAAAGTTGATGCTTTGAATGCCGCTATTCTGGGCGAATTCCACATCTAAAGTCCGGTCCCCTATATAATAGGTCTTCTCAGGATCCAGCTGATACTTGTCTAACAAATAGGTAGCCGCTTCTGGACTAGGCTTGCGCTCAAAGCCACTCTGACTGGTTAAAATCTCTGTAAAATAGGATTCCAATCCCAGATCCTTTAGAATAGTAAAAGCATTGTCCCCTTTATGAGTGTAAACAAAGTTCCGAATCCCTACTTGGTCTGCCCAATTCAACACCTCACGCGCACATGGCATCAAAACTACCTGAGCATTCTTCTCAGCCAGGCTCTGGGCACGTACCTGATTGAGCACTTCCGCATTCAGATTTCTCTCTTCTGCCACCTGCACCAGCAAATCCTGCACAGAAAACTTGAGGATAAACTCTCTCACTTTCTCCTTATCATAAGGAATAGAAAACTGACCAAAAGTCTCCTCAATCCCTGACAAAATCGCTTCGTAAGAATCCAATAAAGTCCCGTCTAAATCCCAAATAAAAGCTGTTTTTTGCATCTTCTATCCTTTCAAACTCATATAACGCTGGTAACGGTAACGTAGAAATAACCAGCGAAAACCATTATCCAAGAGAGTCCCTGCCCAAATACCAGGCAAGCCCCAACCAAGAACAATTCCCATCAGATAAGCTGTGCCAATGCGGATACACCACATCCCAATACTTGTCGCATAAAAGGGGAGGCGAGCATTTCCCAAGCCCTGCCAAACTGCCGTATAAATAACTGTCCCTGTCGCCATGGGGGTTCCTAGTAGAGAGAACAGCGCCACCAAAACGCTCGCTTCGACTGCTACAGGGTCGGTCGTATAGAGATGAGTCAATGGTGTCCCTAAGGCATAGATACTGAGAGTTAAGGGCAACATGAGAAGCAGGGAGAGCCAAAAGGTTTGCTTGCTCAAATCATCTACTCTTTCCCAGTTATTCTCTCCAACTGCTCGAGCTACCTGCATGACCGTCGCCGTAGCGACGCCAAAGGCAGGCATATAGTTAAACTGGGTCAAGACTTCTCCGACTGCATTCCCCGCTACTGCCTCCGTCCCAAATGAAACAACCAAGGCAATGATCACTACATCTCCAGCCCGCATCATGAGCCGCTCTCCAGCTGCTGGCAAAGCCAAAGTCAATAGTTCCTTATCTAAACCAAAAGTCGGTTTCTCAAAAGGCAGCTTTAATTGCGACCACAAAATCACAAGACCGACTAAGCGAGACAAGATAGTCCCCCAAGCAACACCCGCTATGCCCATATCAAGGACAAAAATAGCTAGACTTGAAAAAAGAATATTCAAGGCATTGGATAAAAGACTAACATAGAGAGGTAGACGCGGATTATGCGTTGCACGAATCAAGGCACCTAGACTCGTCATCAAACCCAAGAGAACAATCGATCCACCCACTAAAGATAGGTAGAGCCCGCCACTCTCAGCCACAGCCTGCTCAGTTCCCAAGAGCCCTATCATCTCTTGCCCAGCAAAGATGGATAAGGCGCCTAAAAGTGCACTCAGCAATAGGGTTATCTTGAGAGCCTCTGTCACGTGATAAGCCAACTTGGACTGATCTTTCTGCCCCAAACTTTTTGAAATAACACTGGAAATAGCAGCCCCTAGAGCGATAAAAATCGCCTGGTAAATGGTGATAATATTGCCAGCAACTGAAACACCCGAAATAGCTATCAGTCCCAAGTGAGCGACCAAGTAACTGTCCACCATTCCCATAAGCATCTGCAAAAAGTTTTCACCCATAGCTGGCAATGCAATATTAAGAATGTCTTTATTTTTCTTAAACAATCTCTCCTCCTGATGAAAAGAAACTCAGTTGGTTTCCCAACCGAGTTTACTCCCTCTGCCTTAAAGTCCTAGATAAGCCTCAACCGCTGCTTGCATATCAGCAGCTGCCACTGTTGTTTTATGACGAACTGGAGCTGTTTCAAGGCCATCAACCGCTGGTGGCACTGCCACTCCTGAAATGTCATGTAATTGAGCCAAGGCTTCAAAGTCAGTTAAGCCTGCTTTTCCTGTTACTGCTTCTACGGCAACCACTGGGAACTTGTATGGACTAGCTGTTGAAGCAATCACTGTCTTAGTCGCATCGCCAGTAGCTGCTTGGTATTTTCTATAAACAGCTGAGGCAACCGCCGTATGTGGATCCTCGATATAGGCATCTGTTTGATAAACACGTTTAATTTCTGCCGCAGTTTCTTCCTCAGTTGCATATTCAGCTGCAAAGAGTTCCAAAATCGCTGCATCAAAGTCTGTCAATTCATATTGTCCTTGTGTACTCAAGGCATTCATGAGTTCAGCTGTCTTAACCGCATCATTTCCCAAAAGATGGAAAATCAAACGCTCCAAGTTTGAAGATACTAAGATATCCATAGATGGACTAGTTGTCACTTTAAACTCACGTTTCTTGTCGTAAACACGTGTCTTGAAGAAGTCTGTCAAAACATTGTTGTCATTTGAAGCACAGATTAATTTGCCAACTGGAAGACCGATTTGTTTAGCATAAAAGGCAGCCAAGATATTTCCAAAGTTTCCTGTTGGTACTGTGAAATTGACTTTTTCACCCGCCACAATTTCGCCTGTTTTTACAAGCTGAGCGTAGGCATAAACATAGTAAACAATCTGTGGTACCAAACGACCAATGTTCATAGAGTTAGCTGATGAAAATTGCAACTTGTTCGCTGCCAATTTTTCACGAAGAGCTACATCGTTGAACATGTGCTTCACATTTGTTTGCGCATCGTCAAAGTTACCATCAATAGCGATAACATGAGTATTGTCGCCAGTCTGAGTAGTCATTTGCAACTCTTGTACCTTGCTGACACCATCCTTTGGATAAAAGACGATAATCTCAGTTCCAGGCACATCGGCAAACCCCGCCATAGCAGCTTTCCCAGTATCACCAGATGTCGCTGTCAAAATGACAATCTTGTTCTCCAAACCATGCTTTTTAGCGGCCGTTGTCATAAAGTATGGCAAGATAGACAAGGCCATATCCTTAAAGGCAATCGTTGAACCATGGAACAATTCCAAGTTGTATTGCCCATCCAGTTTCACCAATGGCGCAATAGCTGGAGTATCAAACTTGCTATCGTAGGCATTGTTGATACAGTAGTCCAACTCCTCAGCTGTAAAGTCATCTAAAAATGCTGATAAAACTAATTTAGCCACTTCTTGGTAAGAAGCATCTTTTAATGTATCAAAGTCCAAATCCACCTTTGGATAAGTAAGTGGTGTAAACAGACCACCATCCGTCGCCAAACCTTGCAAAATAGCTTGGCTGGCAGTTACTGTATTATTGGCATCACGCGTTGATTGATAAACTAATGTCATGAATCTCTATCCTTTATCTATAGTCTCTTCCATTATATCATGATTTTTCAGAAAATTCTCCCTTTATAAGAGAAATTATAATCCCAATTCTTTCTTCAAAGGCTCTAAATAAACCATTTCTTGCTTATCTCTTTTCTCCAGTCCTTCCTCAGCTAGGGTGAGTAAATCTTTAGAAAACTCGAGAACCGCAGCTTCTTCTTCATCTGTGAGTTGTTTTTTAGAAAATTGTCGTCTTAAAAGCTTATAATCACGACCAGCTGTGGTAAAAAAAGGAGCAGTTCGCAAGTAAGCCTCAAGCTTGTCTAAATGAACCAACAAGCCCAAGTGAAAAGCTGCTGAAGTAAAAGTCCTATCAAGTGGCTGAGTACACACACTACGAAACTCAACTGTTCCTCGAGTCGTTAAGTCTTGATACTGATAACTACGATGAGTTTCAAAATCCTTCTCCTGAGGATAAAGAAGAATCTCCTCCCCATCAAGAGCAAAGGCATGAATTTCAGGGGTTCCTAAGTAATCTTTTGCTCGAATTGGATAAAAATAATAGGTTTCACCATCCCGCTCTGCTGTAAAAATCGCAGAATGATTTAGGTAATCCAAAAAATCATCCTCATCTTTAAAGAGTCTAGCATTGACACCAATGTTCTCTGGATAGATACCATGCATGGACTCTTCCCAAAAAATATCTCTCGAAATTTTGGTATCCCAATCTGCCCCCGAAAACTCAGAATTGGCAAACAAATAAGCTTTGGCAGCTTCAATCTGAGTAAAAGCGTTGATAACACGCAGGTAGTTGGACCTTGAAACGTCCAGTTGAACCTGACTACCGCAGATAAAGGCTCCATACTCAGGAAAATCGTGTAAACCTCTACTAGTCTTACTTCTACTTAAGTTCAAATAATCCATCAACATCTGATAGCGGGGAAAAGCCACTGGACAATTCTCATTTTTATCCCAGTTAGGATGAAGGCCACAGCCAACAATAGCATGATTAGCTTCACCTAACTTATTCTGAATCGTAGCCATATAGAAGTTAAAGCGTTCTTCTACCTCTTGGATAGATTCAGCTTTTCCGAATGCAAACTCAATTGTCGTATAAGCAACCTCAAACAAGATCGTATCTTGGCTGACTAGATCAAGTAACTGAATTGGATTCCCAAAATCATCCACTTTTTCGATAGTAAAGCCCAGTACTGATGGTAAATACCGAAAGAGATCCTTAACAACTTCACCATCTGTAGCTTTACCCTCTAAATTTACAATAGGAAATTCTAACTCAATCCCAATAAATAAATCTGGGTTCTCTTTTATATTCTTTAAGTAACGTTTCTTTAGTAATTCAATAGACCGAGACATTGATCTCCAAACTCTTTCATAATCAAAATAAATTGTGAATAAGTAATATTATACCAAAAATACACTAAAAATGACTAGAATAAGAAGAAAAAGATGATTCATCAGTTATCCGTACTTAATCAAAATCTTTACCAAAATAAAAAACAAGGTCCGAAAACCTTGTCATTATTACTATACCGGCGGCCGGGGTCGAACCGGCACGTCCTTGCGGACACTGGATTTTGAG
>ERZ791834.1161-NODE-1161-length-13444-cov-2.45971_pt1 | contig 13444 bp, 15 predicted proteins | sample MGYA00510293_ERZ791834 | MGnify/ENA primary metagenome ERZ791834 (study PRJEB30046, sample SAMN00715253) | human gut metagenome | study: EMG produced TPA metagenomics assembly of the A metagenome-wide association study of gut microbiota in type 2...
TGATAACCTATCTTTTTAAAATATTGAATATCTCTTATTTGTGTTGTTGGATCACATGAAATATAAACAACTTGTTTTGGATTTAGTATTTTAACCGAATCCATAAACTGTTTAGTAGAACCGCTTCTTGGAGGATCCATAATGATCACATCTACTTTATGTTTCTCTTTCGCAAGTTTTTTCATAAATTCAGTTGCATCATCACATACAAATTGAATATTAGATAGTTGATTCATTCGTGCATTGTTTTTTGCATCTTTGATTGCATCTTTATTACTTTCTACTCCAATAACTTGTTTTACATTTTGTGAGAGAATCATTCCTATTGTTCCAATACCACAATAAGCATCAATTGCTGTTTCATTTCCTTTGATATTTAATAAGGATAAAGCTTTGGTATAAAGATTAACACATTGATCATGATTGATTTGATAAAAAGATTGTGGAGAAATCTTAAATTTCAAACCACATAATTCATCAACAATAAATCCTTTACCATAAAGAACCTTATCTTCATTACCTAAAACAATTGGTGTTTTACGTGTATTGACATTTAAAACAATTGTTTTAACGCTTGGAAACCTCTTAATTAATTGGCTACAAAATTGTTTAGATCCACGCCACATATTTTCATTACATACTAAAACAACCATTGTTTGATCGGTTTTAACACCCCGACGAATTAAAACATGTCTTAATAACCCTTTATGTCTTTTACGATCATAAATAGAAACACGATACTTTCTTAAATAGCTTTGTATATATTGTAAGATTTCATCCATAATATCTTCGTGTAATAAACAGTGTTTATAAGGAATAATATCTTGGCTATGTTCTTCGTAGAGACCGTATTCATATTTTTGATTAAAAGCTACAATTGCTTTATTTCGATAACCATTTTCTAATGGTGAGGCTACTGTTGGTTTTACATCTATTTTTAATTTTGTTTTCTTTATTTCTTTTTCTATAAATAATGTCTTTTCTTTTAATTCTTCTTGATATTGATCTTGTGGATAAAAGCATCCTCCACATTTTTTAATTATTGGACATTTCATTTTTTATCACCCTTTACTTGTCAATCATTATAACATAGGTATTATCATTTGATGAAATGATTTATGAGTGTTATAATCTAGCGGAGGTGAAATATATGAGTAAAATAGATATTATTTCTGGCTTTTTAGGTGCTGGAAAAACAACATTAATTAAAAAATTAATTGCTGAAGCATATCAAAATGAAAAAATCGTATTAATAGAAAATGAATTTGGAGAAATTGGAATTGATGGAACATTCTTAAAAGATTCTGGTGTTACAATCAACGAAATGAACTCTGGATGTATTTGTTGTAGTTTAGTAGGAGATTTCGAAACATCGTTAAAAGAAGTATTAGACACTTATCATCCTGATCGTGTCATCATCGAACCTTCTGGTGTTGGAAAATTATCTGATGTTATTAAAGCTGTTTCTACAATCAATAGTGATGAAATGGAATTAGATAATTTTATTACAGTTGTAGATGCTAAAAAATGTCGTATGTATACTAAAAACTTTGGTGAATTCTATAATAACCAAGTTGAACATGCATCATTAATTGTTTTAAGTCGTAGCCAAGACTTAACTGAATTCCAATTAAAAGAATGCTTAGATATCTTAAAAGGATTAAACGATCATTCACCAATCATTACAACTGCTTGGGATAAATTAAATGGTTTAGATATCATTAATGCTTGTGAAGTGAACATTCAAGAAGAATTATTACATGAACATGAACATCATCACCATCATGATCACGAATGTGAATGCGGACATGACCATCATCATGAACACGATCATGACCATGAATGTTGTGGACATGATCATCATCATGAACACGATCATGACCATGAATGTTGTGGACATGATCATCACGAACATGATCATGAACATGGATGTTGCGGACATGACCATCATGAACACGATCACGAACATGAATGTTGTGGACATCATCACCATGACCATGATCATGAATGTGGTTGTGGACATCATCACCATCATGCAGATGAAGTTTTCAATAGTATCGGATTTGATACTGTTAAAAAATATAATGAAGTTGAATTAAGTGAAATCTTAAATAAATTATGTAATGATGATAATGTTTTAAGAGCTAAAGGTTTTGTAGATAGTGGAAATGAAGATTGGTGGTATTTTGATTTAGTACCAGGTGAATTTGAAATTCGTTTAGGTAAACCTATTTATACAGGTCAAGTTTGTGTAATTGGTAAAGACTTAGATGAAAATACAATTAAGGAGTTATTTTTAGGATAAGCGTATGAATAAAACAAGAGTTTATTTGTTTACTGGATTTTTAGAAAGTGGAAAATCTTCATTTATCCAAGATACTCTTCTTGAACAAGGTTTTGGTGAAGATGAAAAAACTTTAATCATTGCCTGTGAAGAAGGTGAAGTAGAATATGATATTCCTGCTTTAGAAAAAGAAAATGCTTCTGTTGAATTTATTGAAAACGAAGAAGATTTAAATTATGAAACTCTTCTTCATTTACATCAAAAATACCAACCAACACAAGTGATGATTGAATATAACGGAATGTGGGATAATACAAAATTCGTGGATGAAATTTGTATTGACCAATGGCAAGTTGTTCAAATTCTTACAACTATTTCTGCTGAAACCTTTGATCTTTATTACAACAATATGCGTGGACAATTCGTTTATCATATAACAGGTAGTGATTTAGTTATTGTGAATCGTTGTGATGAAAATACAAAGAAATATCCTATTAGAGGAAGTATCAAATCTTTAAATCCAATGTGTCAAATTGTTTATGAAAATAAAAATAGACAAATTGAAGATTTAACTGTTAATGATTTACCATATAACTTAAATGATGATTATATTGAAGTAAATGATATGGATTATGGTATTTTCTGTATGCATATTATGGAAAATCCTCAAATCTATGAAAATAAAACAATTAAGATCAAAGGTAAAGTGATTGGCCGTGATAAATTAATTGAAAATGGTTTTGTTTTAGGTAGACAAGCCATGGTATGTTGTAGTGATGATATGCAACTTTTAGGTTTAGTATGTATTAGTAAATACGCTAAAGATTTAATTAAAGATGAATGGTTAGTGGTTGATGGAACCATTAGTTTAGAATATGATGAATCTATTCAAAGTAATATTCCTATTTTACATGTTGATCATTTAGAAGGTGCTAAACCTTTAGAAAATGAATATGTTACATTTGATTAAGAGCTTTTAGCTCTTTTTCTATTTTATTTATAAATACTTTCATGTATAATGAATAGGCAAAAAGAGGTGGAAAAATGAAAGATTTTTGGTATGAATTAAAACATGTTTGTAAACAAAGTGGTGCTCGATATGGGATTTTACATACTCCCCATGGAGATGTAGAAACACCTATGTTTATGCCTGTAGGTACACTAGCTACAGTAAAAGGGATTGCCCCTGAAATGTTAAAAGAAATGGGTTCACAAGTAATCCTTTCTAATACATATCACTTATGGTTAAGACCTGGGGAAGATATTGTTGCTAAAGCGGGTGGTCTTCATAAGTTTATGAACTATGATGGTCCTATGCTTACAGATAGTGGAGGATTTCAAGTTTTTTCTTTGGGAAAAACAAGAAAGATTAAAGAAGAAGGCGTTTATTTTAAAAGTATTATTGATGGTAAGTCTTTATTCTTATCTCCAGAAAAAGCAATCGATATTCAAAACAAATTAGGAGCAGATATGATTATGTCTTTAGATGAATGTGCTCCTTATCCAGCAACTTATGATTATATGAAACATAGTGTTGAAAGAACAATTCGTTGGGCTAAAAGAGGTAAAGAAGCGCATCATAATGAAAAACAAGCGTTATTTGGAATTGTTCAAGGTGGAGAATATCCTGATTTAAGAGAAAAATGTGCCAAAGCACTTGTAGAAATGGATTTCCCTGGTTATTCAATTGGTGGAACAAGCGTTGGTGAACCAAAAGATGTGATGTATAAAATGGTCGAAGATGCAATTCAATGGTTACCTGAAGATAAACCACGTTATTTAATGGGAGTTGGTAATCCAATTGATTTAATTGAAGCTGCGATTCGTGGTATTGATATGTATGATTGTGTTTTACCAACACGTGTTGCTAGACATGGTGCTTTAATGACACATCATGGACGTATGAATATTAATAATGAAAAGTTTAAAGAAGATTTTACTCCTATTGATCCTGAATGTGATTGTTATACTTGTAGAAATTATACAAGAGCTTATTTAAGACATCTTCATAAATCAGATGAATTATTTGGAAAAACATTGTTATCGATTCACAATGTAAGATTCTTATTACAACTTTCAGAAGATATTCGTAAAGCAATTCAAGAAGATCGTTTATTAGATTTTAAAGAAGAATTTTTAGATAAATATGGTAGAGATGTTTATAAGAGGGCTTTTTAAATGAAACTAAGTGAATTTGATTTTGAACTACCTGAAGAACTCATTGCTCAACATCCTGTTGAAAAAAGAGATACTTCTAGATTAATGGTAGTAAATAGAGAAAACGGAAATATTGAACACAGACATTTTTATGATATTCTTGATTATTTAAAACCAGGCGATGTTTTAGTAAGAAATAATACAAAAGTTATTCCTGCACGTTTATTTGGAATTAAAGAAGAAACAAATGGACATGTAGAAGTTCTTTTGTTAAAAGAATTAAAGAAAGATACTTGGGAATGTTTATGTGGAAATGCTCGTATTATTAAAATGAATACGGTGATTACTTTTGGTGAAGGGTTATTAAAAGCAAAATGTATTGAAATCAAAGATGAAGGTATTCGTGTTTTTGAAATGATGTATGATGGGATTTTCTATGAAATCTTAGATCAATTAGGAACAATGCCTTTACCTCCTTATATTAAAGAAAAACTTGAAGATAAAAATAGATATCAAACAGTTTACGCTAAAATTGAAGGAAGTGCAGCAGCTCCTACAGCTGGTTTACATTTTACTGAAGAAATCAATCAAAAAATAAAAGATAAAGGTATTGAAATCTTAGATGTTTGTTTACATGTTGGTCTTGGAACATTTAGACCTGTTAAAGAAGAAAATGTTTTAGATCATCATATGCATAGTGAATTCTATATGATCAGTGAAGAAGTCGCTGATAAATTAAACAAAGCAAAAGCAAATGGTCAAAGAATCATCGCTGTAGGAACAACATCAACACGTACTCTAGAAGCTAATATGAAAAAATATGGTAAATTTACAGCAACAAGTGAAAATACTGATATCTTTATTTATCCTGGATATAAATTTGAAGCTATTGATTGTTTGATTACAAACTTCCATTTACCTAAATCAACATTATTAATGTTGATTAGTGCCTTTGCTTCAAAAGAACTTATTTTCAAAGCTTATAAAGAAGCTGTCAAAGAAAAATATCGTTTCTTTAGCTTTGGTGATAGCATGATGATTTTATAATGAAAATCAATTACGACTTAAAACTCAAAGAAGAATTAGAAAAAATTAAAGGTACAAAACCCACCCTACTTCTCCATGTTTGTTGTGGGCCATGTAGCGGAAACGTTTTAAAAGAAATATCTGAATTTTTCGATATAACTATTTATTACTCTAATTCAAACATTTATCCAGATACTGAGTATTTTCGACGATTTCATGAATTAGAAAATTTTATTCAATGCTTTAATCAAGATTTCAATCAAAATATTCAAGTTGTTGAAAAAGAATATCAACCAAAAGAATATCTAAAAGATATTTCTCAATATAAAGATGAACCTGAAGGTGGAAAACGCTGTTATCTTTGTTATTCAAAGAGAATGAAAGATGCTTATGATTATGCATCTTTACATCACTTTGATTATTGGACAACTGTTTTAAGTGTTTCTCCACATAAAAATAGTCAATGGATCAATGAAATTGGCGCAAGCTTTCCTCAAGAAAAAACACAATTTCTTTTCAGTGATTTTAAAAAGAACAATGGTTATTTAAAATCAGTTAAATTTGCAGCATTATATAATCTTTATCGACAAAATTATTGTGGTTGTGTTTATTCTTATCAAGATATGTTAGAAAGAGAAAAAAACAAGGAGTTATAAAAATAATTTCAAGATGGTGCTAATTTGCACCATTTTTTATTTCATCCCTAAAAAAATCTATTTGTCCCTAAAATATAGGCATTATGTATTTTTTAGATTATATTATAAATAGAAAGAAGAGTGATTTATATGAAATATAAATTTGAAATAAAAAAAGAAAACAGATCTATCATTTGGAAAATATTACTTGTAATGATTTACTTTTCTTTTTATGCAGTCAGTATACGATTATTCATGACCTATTTTCCATTTATAAATAAGGAACTTATAATTGTCGTTGGTGTTCTTGTTTATCTATTTATTATTTTACCAATGGTATTTACACCTAAATGGTATTTAAGTAACAATTCTATTTTAATAGTACAACCATCAGGTTTAATAGAAACTTGGGAGTATTTCATTTTAAAAAAAGGTATACAAGAAATTAAATATTCAATAATTGAGAATATTACGATTACTTATGAAAAAATATCAACTCAATATATTTATAATGAGGGGTATAATATTCTTTTTAAAGTATGTTTAAAATCAGGTGATGAAATTATATTCGATTCATTATTAGGAATTGATAAATCTAATTATCTTCGTGGAATAGAAATAATGAAAAAAAAAGGTATTATTTTTATAGATAAATATCACATATTATCTGTTTTAGAAAATGATAATATTAATCTATGGGAACATTTAAAAAAAGTGGAAGAAGGTATTTTAGATGATTAAAATTCTATGGTTATTGGAAAGTAAAATAAATTCAGATTTCATAAATGAAATTTCTGACGAACTTGAATTAAAAATACAAATATCTTCTTCATTTGAAAAAGAAACAATTTATGATGTTATCATACTTGAAAATTTAGCAATCATATCTCATTTAAGTGAAATTCAAAAAAATTCCATTCTTATTTATGTTTTAGATGAAAAAAATAATATTTTTGATCATCAAAATATATATGTTAATTACTATATTCGTAATGTATCCTTATATGAAGACTTATATCAAGCATTTCTTAAAAGTAAAGATTTTTTATTAAAAAAGATAAATACAATTTCTTTAAAAAGCGGAAAAATAAATTATCATATAATCAAAAATAACATTCTTTACATAGAATCATTTAGAAATTATATTGTTATTCATACATCTATCTCAGATTATACCTTAAGATATACTTTAAAGAAAATTCATAAAAAATTAGGCAATGAATTTGTTCAATGCCATAAATCTTATCTAGTTAATTTAAATAATGTCATTTGCATAAAAGAAAATACCATTGAGTTAAAAAATGAAGTAACACTTCCTATTGGAAATAAATATAAACAAAATCTTTATAATTTGATTTATAAATAAAATGTATTTAAAAAGATGATAACATCAAACATAAGTTATCATCTTTTTATTTTTTTTAAAGCCATGTCACTACATTACCTTTTCTAGGTAATACTTTTCTTAGTGGTTTTCCATCATTTGTATCAGGATAGCCGATAATTAAAGAGCCATAGACCCTTTCATCTTCTTTCATACCTAAACTTTGTAAGTAAGAGAGAATTTTTCGATCTTCATTGAGCCATTTTAATTGATTAATATAACAACTTCCCAAATCTAATTCATTAGCTTCAAGCATCATATTTTCTAAGGCAATCGCACAATCCGCTTGATTATTTCTATAATCTCTTTTATTGGCGACAATAATCAAAACAGGTGCATTATAAGAAAATACATATCCACCTTTTTTAGAAAGATTGAACTTTGTAAACTTCTATACATATTTTCAGTAATCTCCATTTTAGAAAATGCTTTTTCAACCATTTTTACTAAACGATCAATTATTTGTTTATTTTGAATAACTATAAAATGATTACTTTGACTATTGCCACCACTTGGTGCATATCTTCCAGTTTCTATGATTTTTTCTAGTAATTCTTTGCTTACTGGCTTATTTAAATATTTTCTTGTACTTCTTCTAGTCAATATACTTTCATATGTATTCATTTTTTTCTATTTCCTTTTTCTTTTATAAAGGACATATCCAATAATACCTAGTGCTACAACACCAGCTCCACCAGCAACACCATTTTCATCTTCTTGTTCTTTTTGTTTTTTATACTTGTTATATTCCTTTTTATATTTTTTGTCTAAAACATCATAGACTTTATAATTTTTATATTTACGATAAGATTCATCACTTTGCTTCTCATTATCAAAATCATCCTGTGCATATTTAGAAAGCTTCTTTTTTAAAGAATTTATCTCTTTTTCTTCTTGATCATAAGTACTTTGATAACTTTCTTTATAGACTTTCTTTTGTTTTTCTAAAGTGTACTCACTATTTGTATCTTCATCTTCTAAATTTCTTGCATTATCAATTGCTTTTTTATTTGCATCTTGTCTTATTTTAGAAAAATCACTTGCTTCACTTTGATTATAAGCATCTTTATAAGAATCTAAATAAACACTACTTATTAAACCAACTGGAACTTCTAAATTATATGATTCTGTTGTCGTTCCATCTTCTGTTCCCTTGGCTGTTCCTTGATCTTTAGAAAGTGTCGTTAATTCATTTTCAGCATTCGTAAACCCTGTATCATAACCATTTATATAGGTTTGATCCTTCCCCGTAAGATCTTCCTTACCTGCATCAGGATTTGCCTTTTTATAATTATAACCTGCCGTTTCTCCTTGTTTTGTATAATCAACTACTTGAGGTTTGACTTGTTGAAGAAGATCCACTATCTGTACTTGAGCTTGATGAGGAGCTATCTGAACTTGAAGAACTGCTCGAACCTCCACCATTATGATAATGATATTCACCATCTCTAAGTCCCCATTTGGCACAATTTGTACGACAATAATGTCCTCCATTTGCATCTGTTCTTCCTGGATGAGCACTTATAGGTGTAATCATCATCAGTAAAACGATAATCATTGATGCTATTTTTAATATTCTTTTTTTCATATTCCCGTTTCCTTTTTTATTATAAAATGTATTCTTTTAAACAATTTGTATAGCGTACATATCCATCATGATTGATATGGAGACCATCTTCAAAGTATGCTTCAATCGGTTCTCCTTTTTTATTACATAACGTTGGATAAGCATTAATAAAAGTTACATATTCATAAGGGATTGTCTTTTTAAATTCTTTATAAATCATTTTTAAAAGATCATTACTTCTTAAAACCCCTGGTGTATGTTTATAATCATGCATTGGAAGGCAAGGTAATGGACTCACTACATAGATTTCACATTCAGGTAAGTTATAATGAACTGTTTCTACCAGTTCTTTAACATTAATAGCAATATCTTTAGGTGATTGCATCACTGTTTTTCCTAAATCGTTAGTACCTATCATATAAACAAGTTGTCTCGGTTTAAATTTTAAAACACCTTCATCTATAAAATGAAGTAACATTGTTGAAGTAATTCCGCCAATCCCACAATTATATTTATTCTTTATTTCTGGAAAATATTTTTCTATATCCATAAACTGAGTAATAGAATCACCAAAAAAGACGGTTCCTCCTTCCTTTGACCTTTTATTTTGATCAATGATTTCTTTCATACGATCAATTGTCATTTCTCTTATTTGATAATAATTTGTAAGAAATGTCATATTTTCTCTCATAATGTCGACCTCTTTTCTATATAATATTATTATATTTTTATTGTTTTATTTTTTCAATATTGAAAAAATATTGAATATACTTGAAAAAAGTGATATTTTATTATCATTAATATGAGGGGAGAATTATTATGGTGAAAATCGTCAAATTTGGTGGTTCATCTCTTGCAGATGCCCATCAGTTTAAAAAAGTCGGTGACATTATCAAAAGTGATCCAGATCGTCGTTTTGTTGTACCTTCAGCGCCTGGTAAACGTTTTAAAGATGATATCAAAGTTACTGATTTATTATACAAAGCATATAACGCAGAAAGTGAACAAGAGTTTGAATGTACTTTTGATACAATCAAAGATCGTTATCAAAGTATTATCGATGAACTTAATTTAACAGTTGATCTTACTGAAGAATTTGAAGTTATTAAGAAAAACTTCCAAGATCAAATCAGTGAAGAATATGCAGCAAGTCGTGGGGAATATTTAAATGGTATCTTACTTGCGAATTATTTAGGATTTGAATTTGTTGATCCTGCAGCATGTATCTTTATCGATGAACATGGAAATTATGACGATAAAAAAACAGATCCTGTTTTATCTAAAAAATTAAGTGAAGTAGAAAATTGTGTTATTCCTGGATTCTATGGTTCATGTAGTGAAGATCCTACAAAAATTAGAACTTTCTCTCGTGGGGGAAGTGATGTTACTGGTTCAATCGTCGCTAAATGTGGTCAAGTTAAACTTTATGAAAACTGGACAGATGTTTCAGGTTTCTTAGTTGCCGATCCACGTATTGTTAAAAATCCAGAAGTGATTGGAACAATCACTTATAAAGAATTACGTGAACTTTCTTACATGGGAGCAAGTGTTTTGCATGAAAATGCTGTTTTCCCTATTCGCTCTCAAGGAATTCCTATTGTAATCAAAAATACTAATAAACCTGAAGATGCTGGAACTTTAATCGTTGAAAGTACTGTGCATAAACCAGATCATATTATTACTGGTATTTCTGGTAAACAAGGTTTTGCGACAATCATGATTGAAAAAGATATGATGAATGATGAAATTGGTTTTGGTAGAAAAGTTTTACAAGTTATTGAAGAAGCTGGTCTATCTTATGAACATACACCTTCTGGTATTGATACAATGAACGTAATTGTTGAATTAAATTCATTCATTGAACATGAACAAGAAATTTTAGCTAACTTACATCGTGCCGTTGAACCTGATTCAATTGAACTTGAATCTGACCTTGCTTTAATTGCTATCGTTGGTCGTGGTATGAAAGATGGTCGTGGAGTTGCAGCAAAAGTTTTTACAGCTTTAGCTAATAAAAAAATCAATGTTAAAATGATTGATCAAGGTTCTTCAGAATTAAATATCATTGTTGGTGTTAAAAACATTCACTTTAATGAAGCAATTCGTGCTATCTATAATACATTTATCGAACAAGAATAAAGACTTTGGTCTTTTTCTTTTTGTTTAATTCATATAATTTCTCTAGGAATTATCCAAAAAAGATGTTATAATAGACAAGAGGTGGTCATATGAAAATATCAACAAGAGGGCGTTATGCTCTAAGATTAATGATTGATTTAGCCCAAAATAAAGAACAAGGGAATATATCACTTAAAGATGTTGCTAAAAGACAAGAAATTTCTATCAAATATCTTGAACAAATAGCTACTCCTTTAATTCGTGCAGGACTTATTAAAAGCGTTAGAGGTGCCCAAGGTGGATATTCTCTTACAAGAGATATTAATAAATATACAGCAAAAGATATTTTAGTCGCTGTTGAAGGTCCAATCGCTTGTGTTGCCTGTTTAGAAACTGAACCTAATCAATGTCCTCGTTATAGTGAATGTTTAACTCTTCCTTTTTATAAAGGACTAAATAAAGTTATTACTGATTATTTAGAATCCTATACTTTAGAAGATCTTGCTGATTTACATGGATATCAAATTGAATATATTATCTAATAAACATATCATTGATATGTTTTTTTATTTAAAAATCGTGTATTTCTACACGATTAATCATCATAATGTTCTAAAAACAGATGTTTTCCTTCATCATCTTTATAAGCCATAATTGTTTTTAAATTGACATTTTCTACACTTTTAAAAATATTTCCTTCAACAAAAGGATTTACTTTCTTTAAATCCTTAATTAATTGTTTAATTTCTAAACGTTTAGAAGCATTTTCTTCATCATGAGCATCTTGATTTTCTTCAGTAAATTTACATGCACATTGTAAAAATGTTAATTCATGTTCATCTCTCCATGCCTTAATATCATCTTCACGAATAAGATACATCGGTCTAATAAGTTCCATTTCTTCAAAATTCAAACTATGAAGTTTAGGCATCATTGTTTGAATTTGTGCTCCATAAAGCATACCCATTAAAATAGTTTCAATAACATCATCATAGTGATGTCCCAAAGCAATCTTATTACATCCTAATTCCTTTGCCTTCGCATATAAATGTCCCCTTCTCATTCTCGCACATAAATAACAAGGAGATTTTTCTATATTAAAAACAGAATCAAATATTTGTGAATCAAATATTTGAATTGGAATATTTAATTTTTTCGAATTATCAATAATCATTTGTCTGTTTAATTGATTATACCCAGGATCCATCACCATAAAAACAAGTTCAAATTCAAATTTATTATGTCTTTTTAATTCTTGAAAGAGTTTAGCCATCAACATAGAATCTTTTCCACCAGAAATACATACAGCAATTTTATCTCCAGGTTTTACTAATTCATATTGATTAATAGCCTTACAAAAAGGTCTCCATAATTTTTTCTTATATTTTTTTTGAATACTCTTCTCTACTTCTTTTAAATACTCCAAATTATCCATCTTTTATCCTCACTTTCTCTATTTATAAAAACAAAATTCATATCTAAAGTCAAATATTTTCAAATAATTCACATAAAAAGTTCAAATTCAATTCATATTGATATATAAAATGATAGCGAGGTGATAATTATGGCTGAAAGATTTAAATTCAACGATGAAGAAGAAAATATAGATGAAAACGATAATCAACAAGATGATTTAGAAAAAGAATATTATGATAATACTGATTATTCCTATACAAAAAGTAAAAATAAAAAAAGACCTAAAACAAAAAAGGTAACAAGAAAGAAGACAAAAACGAAAGTGAAAAAGAAAAAAAATGGACGTTCTAAAGTTTCTACTTTCTTTATCACGTTACTTATTTTACTTTTAATTATTGGTGCAGGAGTTGGTGGGTATTTTGCATATGAACATTATCAAGATCAACAAAAACAAATTAATCAATTAGAAAAACAAGTAGATCAACAAAATAAAACAAAATCAGACAAGTCAACATCTACAAAAAAGGAAATCCAACAAGAAGAATCTTCTTCATCTGAAAATGAAGAAAGTACATCAAGTGATAATACAACAAACAGCGATGAAAGTGATTCATCACAAAATACAACCGATGATTCTTCATCAAATGAAAATACAAATTCAGATTCAACAACTGAAACAGAATAAAAAAACTTGGCATTTGCCAAGTTTTTAAATTTGATCTAAAGCTTCTTTTAAATCAAATAAGATATCATCAATATGTTCTGTACCAATTGATAAACGAATTGTATTAGGTTGAATTCCAACATCAGCTAATTCTTCTTCTGTTAATTGTGAATGTGTAGTTGTTGCTGGATGG
>ERZ791834.1167-NODE-1167-length-13382-cov-3.41082_pt1 | contig 13382 bp, 9 predicted proteins | sample MGYA00510293_ERZ791834 | MGnify/ENA primary metagenome ERZ791834 (study PRJEB30046, sample SAMN00715253) | human gut metagenome | study: EMG produced TPA metagenomics assembly of the A metagenome-wide association study of gut microbiota in type 2...
TGCCTTTTCCCAGGTGAAGGAGCTGCAGATCGAGTATCCGGTTTCTGAAAGTGAGGAGGAAGAGGATAATACGTATCTTTCTTACAATATGGTTGTGGGAAATGCTATGGACAGCACTCTTGGCGTGGCTTTTGATGTGCTGGATTATGCGCTTCTCAGCGCACCCGGAGCACCACTGAAGCAGGCTCTTCTGGATGCCGGCATCGGTAAGGAAATTTATGGCGATTATAGTGACGGTGTTCTGCAGCCGTTCTTCTCTATTGTGGCGAAAGGTGCGAAGACATCCCAGAAGGAGAAATTTGTTTCTGTTATCCGTAATTGCCTTCAGGATATTGTGCGAAATGGAATTGACAAAAAGGCTATTCTTGCGGGTATTAATTATATGGAGTTCCGCTATCGGGAGGCCGATTTCGGACAGTTCCCCAAGGGGCTGATGTATGGACTGGATATTATGGGAAGCTGGCTCTATGATGACGAGAATGCTTTTTCCCAGGTACAGCTTTTGTCTATTTATGACAGATTAAAGGAGGCTGTAAATGAGGGCTATTTCGAGAAACTGATCCAGAAATGGCTTCTTGATAATACACATGGTCTGATCCTTACACTTGTGCCGAAGCGTGGGCTTGCCGCTCAGCGCGAGAAGGAACTGGCGGACAAGCTGGAGGCTTACAGAAGCAGTCTTTCCGATGGGCAGCTGGAGGAAATGGTCGAGAAGACCAAAGCTCTTGAAGCTTACCAGGAATCAGAGGAGAGACCGGAGGATCTTCAGTGTATTCCGATGCTGAAACGCTCTGATATCCGTAAAGAGGTTAACGGTTTTTCCAATGAAGAGCTTCAGGTAGATAACAGTCTGTTCCTGTATCAGGATGTGTGCACCAACGGAATCGGTTATGTGAACGTTATGTTTGAGATCAAGGATATGGCTGTAGAGAAAGTCCATTATCTGGGACTTTTGAAATCTGTTCTTGGTTATGTGGATACAGAGAATTACACATACGGTCAGCTGTTTAACGAGACTAATGCCAGAACAGGCGGTATTCAGTGTGGTGTGGATGTTTTTGATAAGGCAGATGATCCGGAAGCATTCCGTGCTATGTTTACCATTCGCGGAAAGGCACTTTATCCTCAGATGGATTTCCTTTTCCAGATGATGGAAGAGATTCTGAATACTTCTAAGATCACAGATACCAAGCGTCTCTATGAAATTATTGCAGAGATCAAGTCCAGGGGACAGGCTTCCCTGATAGGCTCAGGACATCAGACAGCAGTGCTTCGCGGCGCTTCCTATGGTTCTCCGATGGCGAGATTCCAGGATGAGATGGCTGGTGTTGGCTATTATAAATTTATAGAGGATCTGGAGAAGAATTTCCAGGACAAAAAAGCCGAAATCGTGGCAGGACTTGAGAATGCTATGGCGGAAATCATTCGCCGGGATTCTTTTATGGTAAGCTACACAGGAGAGAGAGAGTCTGTGGAACAGCTGAAGGCTTTAAGTGGCTCTCTGAAGAAGAGCCTGAAGGAGAGCAGCTGTCAGGTTCCGGAGGTTGCCATTACCTGCGAGAAAAAGAACGAGGGATTCAAGACCTCAGGACAGGTTCAGTATGTGGCAAGAACAGGCAACTTTGTGAAAAAGGGATTCACATATACAGGAGCGCTGGAAATCCTTAAGGTGGCTTTAAGCTATGATTATCTGTGGATCAATCTTCGCGTAAAGGGCGGCGCATATGGCTGTATGAGCGGATTTAAGAGAAGTGGAGAGAGCTTCTTTGTATCCTACAGAGATCCCCATCTTCGCCGCACCCTTGAGGTATATGAGGGCGTGCCGGAATATGTGCGCACCTTCGCAGCGGATGAGCGTGAGATGACGAAATATATTATCGGAACCATCAGTGGAAAGGATGTTCCAAGAACACCACAGACACAGGGGGCACTTGGCAGAATGGCTTATTTCCGCGGTCTCACTGTGGAAATGCTGCAGAAGGAGCGTGACCAGATCCTGAATGCTACTGTTGAGGATATTCATGCACTTGCTCCGCTGATCCAGGCAGTTCTTTCTGATGACCAGCTTTGTGTAGTTGGAAGTGAGAGTGCTATCGAGAAGGCGAAGGATGTATTTATGGAGACAAAGCCGCTGGTAAGCTGCTGATAATATAGAACTGATTAAGAAAGAAGAGGAAATATTTTAATGACACCAGATTTTAAATCCGGATTTGTTGCAATTATTGGCCGCCCGAACGTTGGGAAATCTACCCTGATGAACCATCTGATCGGCCAGAAGATCGCGATCACATCCAAGAAGCCCCAGACCACCAGAAACCGCATCCAGACAGTCTATACCTGTGAGAAGGGACAGATCGTTTTTCTGGATACGCCTGGTATCCATAAGGCGAAGAATAAGCTTGGAGAGTATATGGTAGCCGTTGCAGAGCGTACCCTGAAAGAGGTGGATGCAATTATGTGGCTGGTTGAGCCGTCTACCTTCATTGGAGCCGGTGAGCGCCACATTGCAGAGCAGCTCCAGGGCGTTGGCGTGCCGGTCATTTTGATCATTAATAAGATCGATACAGTGAAAAAAGAGGAGATCCTTCCGGCAATCGATACGTACCGCAAGATCTGTGATTTTGCCGAGATTATCCCTTGCTCTGCCCTCCGCGGACAGAATACAGAGGATATTATTGACAGTATTTTGAAATATCTGCCTTATGGACCCATGTTCTATGATGAGGATACTGTAACGGACCAGCCTCAGCGCCAGATCGTGGCAGAGGTGATCCGTGAGAAGGCGCTTCACGCACTGGATGCGGAGATTCCACATGGAATCGCAGTGGCAATTGACAAAATGAAGGAGCGTCCGGGCAAAAATCCTATGGTGGATATTGAGGCGACCATTATTTGCGAGAGGGATTCCCACAAGGGCATTATCATTGGAAAAGGCGGCGCCATGCTGAAGAAGATCGGCAGCAACGCCAGATTTGAGCTGGAACGTATGCTGGACTCCAAGGTAAACCTGAAGCTTTGGGTAAAGGTGAAAAAAGACTGGCGTGACAGTGATTTTATGATCAAAAACTTTGGATATGATAAGAAGGAAATCTGAAAATGAGTGATCTGATCACGGTACAGGGAATTGTACTTTCTGCGCAGCCTGTGGGAGAGTATGACAAGCGGATCGTGCTTCTTACCAGGGAGAGGGGGAAGATTTCCGCTTTCGCCAAGGGCGCCAGACGGCAGAACAGCCCGTTTATGGCAGCTGCCAATCCTTTTGTGTTCGGGAACTTCACCCTGTATGAAGGGCGCAGCAGCTACAATCTGAACCAGGTGACCGTGACCCATCATTTTGTGGAGCTGGCCGCCAGACAGCCGGGAGTTTATTATGGTTATTACTTTCTGGAACTGGCAGATTATTTCGGAAGAGAGGGCACAGATGAGAAGAATATGATGAATCTTCTTTATCTTACTGTGAAGGCTCTCCTGAATTCGGAGATCGATGACCGGCTGGGAAGGTGCATTTTTGAACTGCGAACTATGACAGAGCAGGGGCTGATGCCGGAGCTTTTCCGGTGTGTGAACTGTGGGGAGGAGATCACCGGAAAAGAGAATCTGTTCTTTTCCCAGGAGGCACATGGAATCCTGGATGGGGACTGCCTGAAGAAAGCAAGCCCCGGAGAAGCCAGAACCGCCCGCCGGATTTCCCCGGCAGCACTTTATACCATGCAGTACATTGTAAGCTCGCCCATGACGAAGCTATATAGCTTTACAGTGACCGAAGAGGTGCTGTGGGAGCTGGAACGGCATATTCAGCCTTATGTGGCAGGGAATACGGATAAGAAATTTAAGAGTTTGCAGATATTAGAAGTTATGATGTAAGTGGATTGGATGTTGCACATAACAGGAAAGTTGATTAACGTGCTTTGCTCTATACTTCGATAGCAGCACATGATTTGCTGCTTAAAAGTGCGGAAATTGTGTTTTTGCGGCAGAATGTACGGAATTGAGTACGCGGTATAACTTTACAAAAAGAAAAGTTGCGAGTATAATATTAGAAAATCATCTATCAAACAATGAGGAGAGATATCATGGAAAAAACAATGGACAAGATTATTGCTCTGGCAAAAGCAAGAGGATTTGTTTACCCGGGTTCTGAGATCTATGGAGGTCTTGCGAATACATGGGATTACGGCAACCTTGGCGTAGAGCTTAAGAATAACGTAAAGCGCGCATGGTGGCAGAAATTCATTCAGGAGTCTCCGTACAACGTAGGTGTTGACTGTGCCATCCTGATGAACCCGCAGACCTGGATTGCATCCGGACATCTGGGAAGCTTCTCTGATCCGCTTATGGATTGTAAAGAGTGCCATGAGCGTTTCCGCGCAGACAAGATCATCGAGGACTACAGCCAGGAGCACGGCATTGAGCTTGAGAGCTCTGTAGACGGATGGTCTCAGGAAGAGATGAAGAATTTCATCGAAGAGCATAATGTTCCATGTCCTTCCTGCGGCAAACACAATTTCACAGACATCCGTCAGTTCAACCTGATGTTCAAGACCTTCCAGGGCGTAACTGAGGATGCTAAGAATACTGTATATTTAAGACCTGAGACAGCACAGGGTATTTTTGTAAACTTCAAGAACGTACAGAGAACATCCCGTAAGAAGATTCCGTTTGGTATCGGTCAGATCGGTAAATCCTTCCGTAACGAGATCACACCTGGTAACTTCACATTCCGTACCCGTGAGTTCGAGCAGATGGAGCTTGAGTTCTTCTGTGAGCCGGATACAGATCTTGAGTGGTTTGCATACTGGAAGAAGTTCTGCCTTGACTGGCTGAGTGCTCTCGGACTTAAGGATGATGAGGTTCGTTACCGTGACCATGATAAGGAAGAGCTGAGCTTCTACAGCAAGGCTACCACGGATGTGGAATTCCTTTTCCCATTCGGATGGGGTGAGCTCTGGGGAATCGCTGACAGAACAGATTATGACCTGACACAGCATCAGAATGTATCCGGCCAGGATCTCACATACTTTGATGATGAGAAGAAACAGAAATATATCCCATACGTTATCGAGCCATCACTTGGAGCAGACCGTATGGTACTTGCTTTCCTCTGCAGCGCTTACGATGAGGAAGTTCTGGATGCAGAGAAGAACGATGTCCGTACAGTCCTTCATTTCCATCCGGTACTTGCACCGGTTAAGATCGGTGTGCTTCCGCTTTCCAAGAAGCTTAACGAGGGTGCTGAGAAGATCTACCAGCAGCTTTCCAAGAAGTACAACTGTGAGTACGATGACCGTGGAAATATCGGTAAACGTTACCGCAGACAGGATGAGATCGGTACTCCGTTCTGTATCACTTATGACTTCGAGTCTGAAAATGACGGTGCAGTTACAGTCCGTGACCGTGACACTATGGAGCAGGTACGTGTGAAGATCGATGAGCTTGACGCATATTTTGCTGATAAATTTACATTTTAAGTAAGTATATTTTTTAATAAAAAACCTCCGGCTATTTCCTGGCCGGAGGCTTTTTTTCAACAAGTCTGTTTTTCATCCGCCAGTTTCTTGGCGAAATTCCGTATATATTTTTGAAAGCCCGGGAAAAATGCAGCTGATTGGGATATCCGACTGCATTTCCGATATCTGCGATAGACAGGGCTGTGATCTTAAGAAGTTCTGCAGCTTTGGTCATGCGATAGCTGATCAGAAATTCCTGGGGAGAACGTCCGATGGTGTCGTGGAAGATCTTGCCGAAGTAGCTTCGGTTCAGGCCGCAGCAGGCTGCGATATCCTCAATGGAAATATCATTCTGGAAATTCTGTTCAATAAAAGAGAGCGCTTCCTTGATATAAAAATCACGGATACTTCCATCCTGTTTCATGCGGACAGTTTCAGCAGAGCGCATAAAGTAATCCAGAAAAAGCCAGGTATGTCCGATAAGATGGAAGGGTGATTCCTGGGAATTATGGCTGATATAAAGCATTTCCTCCATCATTTTCTGGCGGAGATCTGCAGAGTGGCTGTGATAGACCGGATGGTCCTGACTTAAACCTGCAGTTTCCACGATCTCTTTTGCCCGGAGTCCGTCAAATTCCACCCAGGTGTACTCCCATGGAAAGTCGGTATCTGCAATGTAGGTGTTGATCTGACCGGGAAAAAGCATGAAACCCTGGCCGCTTTTTACCTGATAGGTGATGGTCTCTCCTGCGGAATTGTCTGCCATCAGAGTTCCTGTACCGGAGATCACATAATGAAAAATATAATGGTTTCGTGCGGCCGGGCCGAATGAATGTGCCGGAGTGCAGTGCTCCCAGCCGTATTGATATAGTCCGATATCAACAAAGTTTTCATTTGGAAAAACGGAGAAGAGAAGGTCATTCATATTTTTATCCTTTAGGCGCATGATCTTGTCAGGTTTCAGTAACATTATACATTAAAACAGCAGGGAACTTCAACATATGTATAAAAATGTAATTACAAAGACAGCCTGTAAAATATACAAAAAAGAGAAAAATAATCGATCAAACTTTGTGAGAAAATCAAGTTTCTCGAGAAACCTATTGATTTTCGATAAATCTGGAATATACTAATTTTAGATAAAAGTAGTGATATAGGTATAAAATATATCAAAATGCTAGATGACTTTAATGAAGACAGAGAAAAATTGCATTTTGATATAAAACAAGAAAAACGCTGCTATTTATGCAAGCATAAAGCTATGTTAAAATAGATTTCAGAAAAAAGAAACCAGAGAATAAGTATTGGAGAACCCGGATGGCCATATCAGTTAAATGGGTGATATCCGACTTATCAAATAAAAGGAAAAGGAAGGAGCATTACAAGATGCGCAACAGAAGTAAATGGATCCTCTGTATGGGACTTGCTTTTACCATGGCAGCTTCCGTTACATTGAGCGGATGCGGCACAGGTAAAAAGGACAGCGGAAAGACAGAGATCGAACTTGTGCAGTATAAACCGGAAGCAGTCAAGGCATTTGAAAAGCTGGAAGAAAAATTCAATGCCACTCATGATGATATCCATCTTACCATCGAATCCCCAAACGATGCTATGACTGTGTTGAAGACAAGATTTATCCGTGAGGACAATCCGGATATCATCGGAATCGGAGGCGATGTTAACTTTTCCAATTTTATTGATTCTGATATGCTGATGGATATTTCCGATTATCAGGGACTGGATTCGATCAAAGATGCATATAAAGAAATTGATAAAGCGCTGGAATTCGTTCCGGAAGACGGAGTCTATGCGGTTCCTTACGTGGCCAATGCCGCCGGGATCCTTTACAATCGTGAGCTTTTCAAGGAGCATGGCTGGCAGATCCCGACTACATGGGATGAATTTATGAGCCTTTGCCAGAAAATCCAGGATGCAGGTATCCAGCCGCTTTATTTCGGATTTAAAGATACCTGGACCTGTCTTGCACCGTGGAATTCTATTTCGGTGGATCTTGCACCATCTGATGTATGCCATCAGGTAAACCAGGGAAAAACTACTTTTGAAAAAGAGTATAAGGAAGTAGCAGACCGTATGCTGGAGCTTATCCAGTATGGACCGGATGATCCCTTTGCCTATGATTACAATGGAGCCTGCACCGCTTTTGCAAAAGGGGAAGCTGCCATGTATCCCATCGGAAGCTATGCGATCCCGCAGATCCAGAGTGTAAACCCGGATATGGATATTGATTCTTTTGTGACACCGGCAAGCAATGATCCGTCAGAAAACAAACTGAATTCCGGAGTTGACCTTCAGTTCTGTGTGATGAATGACTGTGAGAATAAGGAAGCTGCCTATGAAGTGCTGGATTTTCTCCTTGAGGATGAGAATATACAGACATATCTGGATGACCAGAAGGCAGTTCCATGCAAAGAGGGTGATTTCACACTTCCCGCTACTCTGGATGGTATGAAGGAATACATAGAAGAGGGAAGAATGGCAGATTACCAGGATCATTATTATCCTACAGAAATGGCTGTGGATGCACAGATACAGACATTCCTGATGAAAAAGGATAAAGATGCATTCCTGAAAAAATTTGATACAGACTGGACAAGATATAACCGTGACATTATCCGTAAAGTACAGGACTATGAGGAGAAGAACGGGGAAGGAGAGAACTGATCATGGGAAAAAAATCTATGAGTGGAAGAAAGCTGACCTTTCTTCTGATCACCATTCCGATCGTGGCATTATTTTTCTGCTTTAACACACTGCCTCTGATCAAGGGTGTGATCTACAGCTTTACGAACTTTAAAGGCTATGGAAGCTATGACTGGGTAGGACTTCGAAACTATAAGGATCTTTTTACAGACAGCCGTGTTGGCGGTTCCTATCTGTTTACCTTTAAGCTGGCCATCGTGGCAACTATCGTAACGAATGTACTCAGCCTGATCCTGGCACTTGGACTGAACAGCAAGATCCGTTTCAAGAGTGCACTGCGTGGAGCTTATTTTATTCCTAATGTACTTGGCGCACTGGTCGTAGGATATATTTTCAATTATTTCTTTACATATATCCTGCCTGCATTCGGAAAGATGATCGGAAATAAAGCATTATCTTCCAGCATGCTTTCCAGTACGAGCCTTGCATGGGTAGCCATCGTGATCGTTTGTGCATGGCAGTCCATCGCAATGAATACCATTATCTATATTTCGGGCCTCCAGACAGTGCCGGAGGATGTATACGAGGCAGGAGCTATTGACGGTGCTACCGGATTCAGTAAGTTCCGTTACCTGACATTCCCGCTGATCGTTCCGTTTTTCAGTATCAACATGGTTCTCTGTGTGAAAAACTTCCTGATGGTATTTGATCAGATCATGGCTTTGACAAAGGGTGGTCCTGCACAGAGTACAGAATCCATTTCCTATCTGATCTATAACAATGGTATGAGTGGCGGTCAGTTTGGATTCCAGAGTGCAAATGCAGTTATATTCTTTATTGTGATCGTGATCATTTCTGCAATGCAGTTGACTATCACAGGGAAAAAGGAGGAGCAGCTGTAATGAAAACGAAAGTAAGAGAAAAAGCGAACTGGCCGGTAACGATCCTTCTGATCCTTGGCCTTATCACAGTGGTATTTCCGCTTTATATGACAATTGTGATCGCATTCAAGCAGCCGACAGAGATGACCAACAGTGTAGCCGGGATCCTGTCTCTGCCGCAGAAATTCAGTCTTGCCAATTTCAGGGAAGCTATGGAGGTAACAGACTTCTGGCATTCTCTTGGAAACAGTGTATTGATCACTGTGATCACAGTGGTTCTTGCTATTGTAATTCATTCACTTTTAGGTTATGCTATAGCCAGAAACAAGAGAAGTAAATTTTATAAATTTATCTATCTCTATGTAGTGAGCGGTATGTTTGTTCCGTTTGCTATCCTGATGATGCCGCTTGTAAAGCAGACTGCTGAGATGGGGCTTGATAACAAAGTCGGTGTGATCATTCTTTATACGGTATTTTATATGCCTATGAACGTGCTTCTTTATTCCGGATATCTGACAAACATTCCAATGGCCCTTGAGGAGGCTGCCTGTGTGGATGGAGCCAGCACCTGGAAAACATACTGGAAGATCATCTTTCCGATCATGAAGCCGATGCATGCCACAGTGGCAGTTCTGACAGCGCTTGGAACCTGGAATGATGTTATGACTCCACTGGTTATCATGTCCGGATCTACAGGTGGAACCACATTGCCTCTGGCACAGCTGAATTTCCAGACTCAGTTCGGAACAAACTATAACCTTGCGTTTGCCTCTTATCTGCTGGCACTGCTTCCGATCCTTCTGTTTTATCTGATCTGCCAGAAGCACATTTTAAATGGTGTTGTAAACGGTGCCGTAAAATAAAAACACAAGAAAAAGGAGGATTCACATATGGGAATCATCTACTGTGAGAAAGACAGGACGTTTACCCTGCAGACAAAAGAAACTACATATCAGATGCAGGTGGATCAGTACGGATTTCTTCTTCATCTCTATTATGGCAAAAAGGCAGAAGGCTGTATGGATTATCTTCTGACCTACTATGACAGAGGATTTTCCGGAAATCCCTATGATGCGGGAACAGACAGAACCTATTCCATGGACTCTCTTCCACAGGAGCTTTCCTGCTACGGAAACGGAGATTTCCGCAGTGCATCACTGATGCTGGAAAACGGTGACGGAAGCATGAGCTGTGATATGCGTTACAAGAACTATACTATCCGTGACGGTAAATACAGCCTTCCGGGGCTTCCGGCTGTTTATGCGGATAATGATGAGGCACAGACTCTTGAGATCGTACTGGAGGATTCGGCTACCGGCGTGGAGGCCATGCTTCTTTACGGTGTACTTCCGGAACTGGATATCATTACGAGAAGCGTCTATGTCCGTAATCAGAGCAGTGAGAAGATCTATGTGAACAAGGTGATGTCCGCAGAACTGGATTTTCTTTACGGAGATTATGACCTGCTTACTTTTTACGGAAGACATGCCATGGAGCGGAATCTGCAGAGGGTTCCGGTAGTACACGGAAGTCAGATGATCGGCAGTGTCCGTGGTACATCCAGTCATCAGTATAATCCGATGATGATCCTGGCAGAAAAGGACACTACAGAGGATCATGGAGGCTGCTATGCTATGTCCTTTGTATACAGCGGAAATTTCCAGGGTGAGGTTCTGAAGGATCAGTACAATCAGACAAGAATGCTCCTTGGTGTACAGGAGGAGTGCTTCCGGTATCCGCTGGAAGCCGGGGAGACCTTCTATGCGCCTGAGGTGATCTTAAGCTACACAGATCAGGGAATGAACCGTCTTTCCCAGAATCTGCACAGCTGCATCCGTCACCATATCTGCCGCGGCAAATATAAAACAGCGATTCGTCCGGTACTGGTAAACAGCTGGGAGGCAGCATATTTTGATTTTACAGGGGAGACCTTATATAATCTTGCAAAAGAGGCAAAGAGCCTTGGTATCGATATGCTGGTTCTGGATGACGGCTGGTTCGGAAAACGTGACGATGACAACAGTGGCCTTGGGGACTGGTATGTCAATGAGAAGAAACTTGGAGAGACTCTCGGCGGACTGGTAAAAAGAGTCAATGACCTCGGAGTGAAATTCGGTATCTGGATCGAGCCGGAGATGATCTCTGAGGACAGTGATCTTTACCGCGAGCATCCGGACTGGGCGCTTACGATTCCGGGAAGAAAACCAGTGAGATCCAGAAATCAGCTGGTACTTGATTTTTCCAGAAAAGAAGTTGTAGACGGAATCTTCGGACAGATCAGTGCGGTATTGGATAACGCCAATATTGAGTACGTTAAATGGGACATGAACCGAAGCCTGATGGATGTATTTTCCGTAATGACCAAGGATCAGGGACGTGTAATGTATGATTATGTCCTGGGATTGTACGATTTTCTGGACCGTATGGTGAACCGTTATCCGGATCTTCTGATCGAGGGCTGCAGCGGCGGTGGCGGAAGATTTGACGCAGGCATGCTGTATTACACACCGCAGATCTGGTGCAGCGACAACTCTGATGCTGTTGACAGGCTTCGAATCCAGTATGGCACTTCCTTCGGATATCCGGTATCGGCCATGGGAGCACATGTGTCTGCAGTGCCGAACCATCAGACAGGAAGGATCACTCCGTTACATACCAGAGGTGTGGTTGCCATGTCCGGAACCTTCGGCTACGAGCTGGATCTTCTGAAGCTGACTGAGGAAGAAAAAGACGAGGTCCGCAGCCAGATCGGGGAATTCCGTAAGTATGCACCACTGATCCAGAACGGACGATACTATCGCCTGACAGATCCGTTTAAGAGTGAGATCTGTGCATGGGAGATCGTTGGAAATTCTCAGGAAGAAGTTCTGCTCAATGTTGTCATGGAGGAGATCCATGGAAACATGACTGTGAATTATGTGCAGCTTCGCGGACTTGATGAGAGTGCTCTGTATAAGGAACAGGCTACCGGCAGGATCTATTCCGGAGCTGCTCTGATGCATGGTGGAATGCCGCTTCCAGCAGAGTTTGGGGAGTACAGAGCTTATCAGTATCATTTTGTGCGAGAATAAAACAGAGCCTTTTTAATCTGTGAAATAAAGATAAAATAAAAGATCCGCCGGATCGAACAGTTCTCTGATAACTGTCTGATCGGCGGATTTTTTGATCGTTTGTGATGAAATATTATGTATTCTGAGAATTATAAGATCAGTGGACGGTAATCTGATAGCTTTTAATAAACTCTTCATCCGGTTTCAGAACGTTGATATTATTTTTTTCAGAGAGCGATTTTTCAAAACCACAGTCATCACAGCGTCCCATCCACGGCTCCAGGCATACAAAGGGAGCACCGGGTACGGACCAGATACCGAAATTCGGGAAGCCCTCACTGGTAAGTGTCAGATATGGAGTTCCGTCCGGGAAGAGGATACCGGCCTTTTGGATCTGGCCGTTATCAAAAACAAGAGCGTCTTTATCAAACATATGAGGAGCAATGGAACAGGTTCCGTTTTCAAGGGAAAGTGTATGTGGCTCGTCAGCAATGACTGTTCCTGCAGACGTATCGATGAGGAGATAGGTAAGAACGTCCAGGCCTTCAAAAGCAAGACGGTAATCGCTCTGGGATTCGCCTTCACGTACCGGAACGCGGAATGCCGGATGGCCGCCGATGGTAAAATACATAGTTTCAGAATCATTATTAACTACTTCCCAGCATACGTCCAGGTCATGCTCCTTCAGAGTGTAGGTGATCTTCAGAGCGAAAGCAAACGGATAAACCTTCAGGGTTTCTTCGGAGGCCTTAAGGACAAAGGAAAGGGAAGTATCGGTGATATCCGTGCAGATAAAATCGCTGTCCCTTGCAAAGCCGTGCTGTCTGGAAGGATATTCCTTTCCGTTCAGACGCCAGATATCTTTGTAGTTACGTCCCACGTTGGGAAAAAGTACAGGCGCATGGCGTTTCCAGTAAGCCGGATCTGCCTGCCAGAGGATCTCCCTGTCATTAGTCTTGTCATAGATGCCGGTGAGTTCAGCACCGTGGTCGGAAACGGAAATCTTAAGAAAGCTGTTTTCAATCGTTCGTGTCATGATAAACCTCCTGTATGACAGCATTCGGGTAATATTACCCCGGAATTGCTGCATGTTTTTTTCTATTTTAGCACATTTTACAGACGATAACGAGAAAAATACGATCCATGGAAAAAATAACTGGAAAATCTGTCAGATTTACCAAGAGAAATTGCTGTTTTTTGGAAGAATAACCTTGACTAATGAAGGAGAAATCTATACAATAATTATGTGCGTAGAAAACATACATTTTTATGTTTTAAAGAACAATAATTAGGAGGAAAATGTAAAATGGCAAAATGGGTTTACATGTTTACAGAAGGTAACG
>ERZ791834.1168-NODE-1168-length-13373-cov-7.6121_pt1 | contig 13373 bp, 10 predicted proteins | sample MGYA00510293_ERZ791834 | MGnify/ENA primary metagenome ERZ791834 (study PRJEB30046, sample SAMN00715253) | human gut metagenome | study: EMG produced TPA metagenomics assembly of the A metagenome-wide association study of gut microbiota in type 2...
CCATTATCGTAATGCTGTAATTGCGCTATGGAATCCAAACTTTTATTCCATAATCCCTGATTGCTTGGTCGTGGAGAAAACGGATGAACCGACCCAAATCGTACTTTTCTGCCATTGAAATCAACTGTCGAGGCAGGAATGCTACTGGATTCAATAGGAATGAGATCCTGCGTTGTTTCCTGCAGAGGATGCGCACTGTACAGTACGTTCACACCGCCATTATCGTGCCAAGTGAGTTGCGCGGAAACGGAATACGGAAGATAATCCTCAATTCCAGCATCATGCAACCGATCTAATAATCCTGATGGAACTTCCTGCATTGCAAGAATTTCAACATGCTCGCTTTGGATTGTTTGCACGATTTGCTGCGCATCGGCACAACCTTGCTTCGTATTGAACGTCATGACACGCACTGTTGCAGAAGGTTGTATGGCACGATCATTGGTCGGAACGACATACCCCCAATGCCAAATAATCTGGATGATCACGCACAATACGCTTAACGCGATCAAAAGTTTTCGTTTGCCAACAGTACGAAAAACTGTTGCAATAATTGCGATAATCACGGAAAGCAAGCCAAGCCAAGGCATGAGTGCGACGATCAAAGGCACGTACCGTTTGCCATCGAGACTGTTCGGCAGCATGCGCAGAAGCATCGCGAACACGATGACGGCGGATGCGAACCACAGCAACGCCGTAAGCAGTGAAGCGCGCGTTTCACGACGCGTCTCACTTCGTTGGACATCGCCAAGTCGAGTCATGCGCACTCCTCTCCCATTCCATCTTCCCGTTTCACTTCCTATTCCGCGCAATCCGCAATCGTATGCAATCACATGTTGCAACCGATAGTCTTACGCATCGTTTTTCACAACATCTCTCACAACATCTCTTCTCGTGAACGCTACCCGCGTTCATCCCCGCATATGTTTCCCGCGCGCATTGAGGGTGACGCTTTCACAAAAGTGCCACTATATGGACACTTTCCGGCATTTGGAATCGTTCTGATACGTTCATCCGATAATCTATAGGTTGCAAAACGGTGCTTAACAAAAGAGGCAATCATGAGCGAAGAAGCAATGCGAGAAGAAGTGGCACAAGCTGTGGAAGTGGCCGCAAACAAGGCCGCCGAAGAGGAAATCAGCAAGCTGGCCGAATTCGAAAGCGCCATCGACGAAACGCTCGCCTCCGGATATTTGGACGATACGCTCACCGTCACCGACGCAGACGGCGTGGCGCAAGTGCTGCCAGTGCTCGATTCCGAGCCGATCTCACACTTGGTGGAAGGCTTGGAAGCCGTAGGCGGGAGCGCCAATGTGTTCGTGCACACCAGCGCAGGCGTGGTGGCCCTCAGCGTAGTGGAATACAAGCCCAACGAAGAGGAGTAGCCGTCGCAGCATGCACGGTCAGGCGGCACGCCTACGGTTGAGGGCGCGTTGCACGGTTTCATGCGTGGAACCGGCACCCTGGCCGCGCACGCCGAAGAACACCATCAGCACCATCACGAAGCAGATTGCTGCACTGATACGAAGCGCCCACTGAATGCCGAACACGTTGGCAGCCGCATACACGGCTTTTGTGCCACCAAGCGCAGTCCAACGAAGAGACGTGAACGTCTCCATCAAAATCACCAACACCGGAGCGCCAATCGCGCCCGCAATCTGACGAACCGTATTCGTCACCGCGGATCCGGCGCTCACCTCTTCCGGTTCCAAACAATTCAGTGACCATGTGGTGATCGGCATCAACACGAAACCCATGCCGATCTGGCGCACAAACTGCCAAATCGACACCCACCAAATCCACGAAGTCATGGAAATCAAACTCATCATGACCGTGCCGAAACACAAGGTAATCGTGCCGATCAACGCCACCGGACGTGCGCCGAAACGGTCAAGCACCTTACCACCGAAAAACTGCGAAATGCACTGGCCCAAAGCACCCGGAAGCATCACTAGGCCGCTAATCGCAGCAGAATAGCCACGGCAATCCTGAATGTACAGGGGCATGATCACCATAATCGAACTGAACGCGAAGAACGAGAGCGCGGCCGTGATCGTGCCAACAGTAAAACTACGATTCTTCAACACGCTCAAATTCAACAGTGGCGGCTGCGCTTCAGGATTTTCAATCTGCCTGCGCGCGCCATGAATCTGGCGGAGCACAAACCAAATAATTCCCACAACGCCAATCACCATTGGCAGCCAAACCATAGGATTTACAAACGAATACGATTCAATATTCGTAAAGCCGAACATTAGCCCGCCGAAACCGAAAATAGACAGTCCAACGGAAAAAAAGTCAGCCTTCGCGGTTTTATCGTTCTCACCGAAATTATGCAATCCAAAATAGGCAAGAAGCAGCGAAATCACGCCGATAATGGTCAACGTGAGGAAAATTGAACGCCAACCGTTCAAGTCCGTCTGCACACCGCCAAGCGTCGGGCCGATCGCCGGAGCCACGCTCATCGCCATGCCAACCGTACCCATTGCGAAACCACGGCGAGACAGCGGATAAATCGAAAACACCGTGATCTGCAACACCGGCCACATCACACCCGTACCAACCGCCTCAAGCAAACGCCCGATCAGCACCATCAAAAAAGTTGGACCAAGCCAAGCGAACAGTGAACCGATCGTGAACACAACCATGGAAACAAGCACGATTTCGCGCGTCGAAAAACGTCTCGTAAGGTATGCCGTAAGCGGCACCATCACGCCCATGACCAGCTGGAAAATCGACGTCAGCCACTGACCGGTCGTAACGGAAATACCAAAATCACTGACGATCGTCGGCAACGCGGCGCTCAACTGCAATTGCGTGAAATTACCGACGAACGTAATAAACGTAAGAATCGCAATGGAAATAAACGCCGTGCGCGTTAAATGACCATCCTGATACGATTCCTCTCGAGTAAGCGCTCGGGACATGCTCCGCTTCGCTGACATCAATCACCTTCTCCACATTCAAACGCACAAACTATATGATAGCCCGTATGACAGAGGCATGGATATTCGCCTGCGGATTCCTGTTTTTGTCATTTCGGGGTAACGCTCCCCTATTTAGAGGTATCATGGCACACGAAAGAGGTAGGCAAGTTTTCGACGCAGGCAGCGTCGAGGGGGGGGGGATAATGACAGTCAGGGCCATGTTCCACATCTGCATGGAGTTGTGGGGTATTTTCATATGCCTGATTTGCGCATGCGGAATTTTCATTGCAACCCCACACAAAACCAGACGAACTCGCATCAAAATACTCATGCAGATCGCCTGCATGCTTCTTCTTGGAACCGACGCGCTCAGCTGGTATTTTCGCGTAGATGCAGACGAAACCGCATACTATATGGTTCGCATAAGCAATTTCTCAGTATTCTGCATCAACTATGTTTTCATGAGTTTCTTCGCAACCTATGTTTGGTTGACAGTGAGCAAACATCAGCATCGCAAACCAGCCGCATTGCGTGCTGTCTACGCATTATCCGTAATTGGAATTCTCTTACTTATCATCACACAATTCACTGGTCTTTTCTACTATTTCGATGACCACAATCTTTACCATCGCGGTAATTGCTATCTTCTTTCGCAGGCAATTGCGGTCTTGGGAATCGCATTATGCCTCTTCATGTTGATCTCATATCGCAAGAATCTTGATCGCATTATTTTCCTTTCCATGATGTCGTTCTTCGTGCTACCAGTATTGGCGACCATCTACCAAGCACTGGCATACAGTTTTTCATTGCAATGTTTGGCGATCGTGATTTCCACACAGATTATGTTCGTCATGGACACCGTGGAAATGAACATGCGATTCCACTCGCAACAGGCCGCCTACGAAAAAGCACGGTACGAAGCCGAACATGACGGCATGACCGGTTTGCTGAACAAGGAAGCGGGATGGAAACACATGCGCAAATATTTCGACCGCATGGATTCGCACGACGAAGCGATGCTGATGTTCGTCGACATCGACGATTTCAAAACCATCAACGACACATACGGACACACGGTCGGCGATTTCTGGATCCGCGAGGTCGCATCCCAACTTCGGCACATCTACCGGCAAGATGACATTATCTGCCGATATGGCGGTGACGAATTCTTGGCGCTTATTCGCAACACCGCCAGCGAACAGGTGCTTGAAACCACGCTGGGCATGTTCTTCCAACAGTTGGCACGCACCTCGGAACAGCACGGGCAAGACGTGCATTGCAGCGTAGGCGTGTGCCGCATTGCAGCCGCTGACGGTGCCAGCCTTGGCACGGGGCGCGCCGATGGAGACGCGATCGGAAGCGTGGATTTCGACCAATGCGTCGCACAGGCCGACTTGGCGCTGTACGAAACCAAACGATTCAACAAAGGAACGTTCACCGTCTACAACTACGACCGTTCCCAGCCAGCACCCGCAAATATCCGCGCCTAAATGAGCAGCTTCAGCTTTCCGGCAATTCCTGCGCTGGGCAACCGTGCAATACGGAAAGCATCGCCCGCTTTTCCTGCGAAGTGACAGTCAGCCCGTACTTGTCTTTCACGCCAATCTGCCGGGCCACGTAATCGCAACGGTATTCACTGTTCGTCGGCAGCCAGTATGCGGCCGAAGCGGAACCCTTCTGCTGATTCGCGGGCCCGTCCACGGCCAGCAGATTGTACATGTCGTTGCCGAATTGGTACAGCTTCGCATGATCCCACGTGTTCGCGCCCGACTGCCACGCATTTTCCAACGCGACCACATGATCGATCTGCACCGCCGAAGACGTTTTCACTCCACGTACGAATTGGATGGTCTGACCGGTATACGGATCGTCAAGCGTGCCCGACGCAACCTGGCAGCTACGGCCGTTCTTATATTGCACGTCCGTCAGATCGCGCGCGAGCACGTCTTCGCGCACGTCGCAACCGTTGCCATCGTCGTCGGTTTCGCGGAATCCGAACGCATCGCGATCATATCCGGCCTTGCTGGGATTGTCGTCGACGGTAAGTTTTTCCAACGTTTCCGCAGCTGTGCCGGTTGCCGTGTACTCGCCGGTGATTTCGCCTACGGTCGGATTGACTTTCGGCAGCAGCATGCCGATAGTGACGCCGATTACCGCAACGACTACCAGCAAAATAAGAATACGTTCCAGCGGACCGTCGGCGTTGATCCAACTTTTTTTGAACCGATTGCCGGCCCGCTGGATATCACGCACGTCGCGTTCAATATTCCGATAATTATAAGAATTACGATTATTCTTTCGAGGCATAATTATTAAAAATAATACGAAATTACGGAATTACGGAGTATCAGGCGTACGTGAACGTCATCGGATCATGTCCGGCGCGCGTCGGACCGTCAAGCGCGTCGATCGCGGCATGTTCTTCAGGGGTGAGCACGAATCCAAACAAATCGAGATTCTGCTTCTGCCGATCCGCATGCACCGACTTGGGGATGATGATCGTGCCATTTTCGATATGCCAACGCAGAATCACCTGCGCAGGGGTAACCCCATGCTCCGCTGCGATGCGCTCAATCGCACCATTTCCGGCGTTCAAATCAGCACCGCGAGCCATCGGCGAATATGCTTCCACGGCAATGCCGTGCGCCTTGCAATAGTCCACGACCTCGCGCTGCTGCCAGGTCGGATGCAGCTCAATCTGGTTGACGGCAGGATATTCGCCGGTCTCCTCATGCAAGCGGTCAAGATGCTCGGGCAGGAAATTGCACACACCCAGCGTGCGCACGCGCCCCTCCGCGCGGAATTCCTGGAACGCCTTACACGTTTCGCTGGAACGCCAGTCGAACGGGGTGGGCCAATGCAGCATGTACATGTCGACATAATCGAGCTGCAGCAAGCCAAGCTGGCGGTCGAACGCCTTGCGTGCGCTGTCATACCCCTGCTCGGAATCGCGCAGTTTCGTCGTAACCCACAGGTTTTTGCGCTGCTCACCTTCCGTGAATCCCGCATTGTTCAGCGCGCGACCCACGCCGGCCTCATTGTTGTACCCCGCCGCGCCGTCGATATGACGGTAGCCGGCTTCCAGCGCACTCTCCACTACGGAGGTAACGCCCTCATCGTCGATGCGCAGCACGCCCAAGCCAATTTGCGGAATCAGATTGCCGTCGTTCAATGTGACCATGGGGGTATGGAAAGTTGCCATGCGTTGTCCTTTCGAAGGCTGTGTTTCAGGCGATTATTCTCAACCGTTCTTATGCTTGTTCCAGCTTAGCCGCAGGTCGCCGCAATTCGGCCATATTTCGTGGCACATGCCTCGCATTGCGTCTTGAAACGGTTCGGATGCGCCGTTGCATGAGTCGCGCATATGCCGACAGATGATATGCGCGTACGTAACATAACCGCGCAGCCTCGTGCGCTATAACATTGCTCGGATAAGAGGGCGACGAACATGAACAGTACAGACGACGCGAACGATATGGACGGCATGGGAGGCATGGTCAATGCGGGTGCGACGGATGGCGTGGAATGCTGGGAAACGGCACGGGCGAATCACGATTTCTCTTCCCGCCACGGGCACGCGCTTGCCGGCATGCTTGGACCTGCTTTTGTGGCGGCCGTCGCCTACGTGGATCCCGGCAATGTGGCGGCGAATATCACATCCGGCGCGAGGTACGGATATCTGCTGGTGTGGGTGCTGGTACTCGCCAATTGTATGAGCGTGCTCATTCAATATCAGTCCGCAAAACTTGGTATCGTCACCGGAAAAAGTCTTCCCGAAATCCTGGGAGAACGACTTGGCGACGGCGGTCGATTCATGTTTTTCATGCAAGCGGAAGTCATTGCAATAGCGACTGATCTTGCGGAAGTAATTGGCGGCGCAATCGCACTGAAATTATTATTTGGACTTCCGCTTTTTATTGGTGGGTGCATAATCGGCATTATTTCTACGGTCTTGCTTATTTTTCAAAAGAGTGCCACGCATCATATTTTTGAAAAGCTGATTATTGCATTGCTGCTGGTGATTACTTTTGGATTTATTGCAGGCCTTTTTATTGATCCACCAAATCCTGCGCAAGTTTTACAAGGTCTTGTTCCGCATTTCAAAGGAACCGAAACGGTATTGATGGCAACTTCCATGCTGGGCGCCACGGTGATGCCGCACGCGATTTACCTGCATTCCACGCTGGTGAACGACCATTACGTGCCAGGAGAGCCCAAACCGAGCGTAAAGACCCTGCTACACGGAAGCAAAATAGACGTGTTCTGGGCATTATTACTTGCTGGATCGGTGAATCTTGCACTATTGATTCTTGCGGCGAATTCATTGCATGGCATGACCGGCACGGATACGATCGAGGGTGCGCAACAGGCCATTCAGCATGTGCTAGGTCCGGTGATCGGCACGATTTTCTCGGTCGGATTGCTGGCTTCCAGCCTGAGTTCCACGTCGGTCGGCACATATGCAGGCGCCGAAATCATGCATGGACTGTTGCGGATCAAAGCGCCGATGTGGGCATGCCGCGTGGTGACGCTCGTACCGGCGTTGGTGGTGTTGTGGTTTGCTAAGAATCCGACGGAAGCGCTGATCATAGGGCAAGTTGTGCTGTCGATCGGCATTCCATTTGCGATTATTCCGTTAATGAAATACACGCACGACCGTTCTTTAATGGGCGATTATGTGGATGGTCCGGTGAAATTCGCGATCAATATGGTAGTTGTTTCGCTGATTGTCACACTTAACGTGATTCTTGTAATTCTCACGCTCTCCGGTCGTTCCTGATGTGGGTCCCATTTCGGTGTCCGCCAGTCGACCGGCGCAGCTGCCCGCGCAGGAATTGCCGGAACACCGAGGTTGATTCGGGTCTGCACAAACATCGCGAGCTGCGTCGCGAAGCCAACGATACGAAATCAACAGCACAAAGGGCGATAGCGCGAAATCAACGGCACGAAGGACAACGGTACGAAACCGATGGCTCGAAGGGCGACGGCACGAAACCAACGGCGAGTTACACGCGCGTGGTGGCGCGGGCGATCACGTGCGACTGGGTGGTGATGTAACTCGGCTCCAGCACACGCGTGCCGTCGATCCGGTCGAGAATGCGGCTGACCGCAGTCGGCGCAATCCAGTCGAGACAAGAATCCATGGTGGTCAGCGGAGGCTGGAAATATGCGGCTTCTTCAATATTGTCGAAGCCGATCACCTGCATCTGTTCAGGCACGGAAATGCCGTTCGCAGCCAAAGTGAACAGCGCACCCAACGCAAGCTGGTCATTGAACGCCACAATACCGTCGAATGGAATCCCGGAATCAATAAGCTGCTGCGTAATGCGAGCGCCGGAACCAATCGTCCAATCCTGCCCAGTGCTCATTACCAGTCGGGAATCGAATGCCGCTCCCCGCGCGGCGCACGCTTCGAGCACGCCGCGAAGTCGCAGTTGCGCATTGCCTTCCACTGCTTCACGCACGGAATCGATATGCTCCGGTTCGGTTCGCGATCCGACCACCGCGAGCCGGGTTGCGCCATGGTCGAACAGGTATTCGGCTGCGAGTCGGGCTTCCTGAATATCGTCGGGGGTAACATGGTCGGCTTTGCCGTGTGTGGAACGCGCGCCCACGCATACGAGCGGATAGTCCACGTCCAAGTCCGCCGCTTCAAGGTTTTCGACTTCGGAGATCGACAGGATCATGCCGTCCGAGACGGTGGTGTTGAAGTTGCGCAGGAGTGATTGCGCTCCTTGTGCGGATCCTTCGGCGTAGGTGGTGACGTATACGGAGTAGCCGTAGCCGCGGGCAATGTTGGTACGGCGAGTGTGATGAAACCGGTTTTGCCGCGGTTGAGATTGCGCGCGGACACGTTCACGCGGTATCCGAGTCGGTCGATGACTTCCTGGACTTTTTCTCGCGTGGAGTCGGTCATACGGCCGGAATGGTTGATCACGTTGGATGCGGTTTTGAGTGAAACGCCTGCCTCTTCGGCCACGTCTCGTAGGGTGACGCGTTTTTTGTCCGGCTTCGGCTCCGGCTTTGACTCGCCCATGTTCGTCTCCGTGATTGTTGAATATGCCGGTAAAAAGTTTACCAGTTATGGCAAGCCCGCCATTCTTGAGTTTCAGAATGGCGGGCTCAGGTTGTGTGAGATTGTTGTGTTACGCAATCAATTGCGCGAAATTATGCGGAATTATGCGCGCTTTACGACGAGTACGCCGTTGCGATGCACGGTGTAGCTGCCCGTCTGTTCCTCTGCTTCCGCTTGGAACAGGTAGATTGGTTCGCCTTCGATGCCCTGCAATGCGATTTCTTTCTTGCCGCGCGGCAGATAGAAATCGAAGGTTGCGTCGGCGGACTTGCGCACGGTGTGCAGTACGTCGGAATCGGTCGGATTGGCGACATTTGCGGAATCTTCCACGATATTCTCGCGCACGAATTCCGTAAGATCGGCGACGTTGAGATCGCAGCCGACGAAGTATGTTTCGCCGGAACCGTACGGATTGCGGGTGATTGCGGCGGTGCCGTCGAGTTCCCATTCGTCGGCTTCTTCACCTTCGTAGGTGGCTAATACCTGCGCGCGTTCGCCGTCGACGTTCACATCGTTCTGCCACAGGCGGGTGACCGCACCGGAGCTCAAACGAATTTCGGACGGTTCGCCTTCGGCTTCCGCGCCGAGAATGTTGAATTCCTCGCCGCGAATACCCAGCATTTCGCGCAGCAGGCCGTCTCCGGCTCCCGGGTATCCGCCGAGCCAGGTGTGGAAGTTTTCGTCGATTAGTCCGGTTGCGTAACCGATGACCACACGGCCGCCGGCAGCTGCGAAATCGGCCAAACGCTGCGTATCTTCGGCGCTGAGCATGATCACGGTCGGCAGTACGACGGTCTTGTATGCGCTCCAATCGTATTTCAACGGCACAATGTCGGCACGGGTGCCGGCGTTGAGGAACGCACGGTACCAGTCGCGCACGTCATGCCAATGGTTGAGCTTCATGCTCGGCAGGGTTTCGGAGCGTGTGGCCCATTCGGATTCCGCGCTGAACAGGATCGCCGTATCGGACTGTTCCAGTTCGGTACCCTGCACGCCAGCGTCGCCGAGGGTTTTCAGCGCTGCGCCCAGTTCGCACACTTGGCGGAACAGTTTGGTGTCTTCGCCCGCGTGGGGCACGAGTGCGGAGTGGAAGGATTCGGCTCCGAATGCGGAGGCACGCCACTGGAAGAAGTTGATGGCGTCGGCACCCATGGCCACATGCGCAATGGAGTCACGCACGGTTTCACCCTTGCGCTTGCGTGCGTTGAGCGGCTTCCACTGCACGGCCGAAGTGGAATGTTCCATCACATACCACGGCTTGCCGAGCGCGAGGGAATCCATCAAAGCGTCGGAGCAGAACAGTTCGTCGATATGCGATTCGCCCTCATGGAAGTAATGGTCGTTCGACACGAAATCGACTTCCTCGGCCCAGTCGGCGTAGTCCATGCAGCACTGGTCGGTGGAGACCATGAAGTTCGTGGTGAACGGCTTGTCGGGGCAGATTTCGGCGATGGCGTCGCGTTCGGCCTTATAGAAGTCGAGCAGCATATCGTTGCCGAAACGCTCGAAATCAAGCTTTTGACCGGGGTTCACCATGGAGTCGGCGCCCATGAAACGCGGGATGAGCACTTCGTGGAAACCGTTCATTTCCTGACCCCAGAAGGTGGTGCCCCACGCCTTGTTGAGGTTTTCGATGGTACCGTATTTGCGTTCGCACCACAGGCGGAAGGCATTGAGCGCGTTGTCGGAGTAATCGTAACGGTTGTTCCAGCCGTATTCGTTGCCCATATGCCATGCGGTGACGTACGGGTTGGTGCCGTAGCGTTCGGCCAGTTTGCGGCACAGGGTGAGCGCGTATTCCTTGAACACCGGGCTTGTCGGGCTCCAGGATTGGCGCGATCCCGCGTTGACGGGATGGCCGAATTTGTCTTGCGGCAGCACTTCCGGGTGCTTTTCGTACAGCCACAGCGGCGCGGTGGCGGTTGCGGAGGCCAGATCGACCGCGATGCCGGCTTTGCCGAGCTTGTCGATGATGCGGTCAAGCCAGCCGAAATCCCAACGGTTTTCTTCCGGCTGAATGCGATCCCAGCTGAAAATGGCCACGGCCACGGTATTGACACCGGCCTGTTTCATGAGGCGGACGTCGTCGTCCCACACGTCTTCCGACCACTGGTCGGGATTGTAATCACCGCCGTATGCGATGCCTTTGCCGTTGTCGGTCAGCAGTTCCGGCCATTTGAACGTGCGATGCATGGATTACTCCTTTGTGTGCGTATGGCATCCGCTATAACGCTGAGGATGCCAGCTCGACAGCTTCCCTTCGAAAGCTCTCGTAAAATCTTTTTATAAAATCTAGTATATATATTTACTAAGATATTTGAGATGGTCCCGGGGATGTCCACGATGACACCCCCGAGGTCTTATTTTTTGTTCTTTTCGGACGATTGCCGAAAAATCGGTATGCGCTTTACCGAAATTTCAGCATGCGACCGTTGCGATCATTCCTTGACGGCGCCTGCGGCAAGGCCGGACTGCCAGTACTTCTGCAGGCACAGGAACGCGATGACCAACGGGACGATCGTGATCAACGAACCCGTGACCACCAGGTTCTGGATCGCCTGGCCGCCCGCGGTGCTCGCCTGGTCCTTCCACTGGTTCAGACCGATCGTCAGCGGATACCAGTTCGAATCCTTCAGCATGATCAACGGCAGGAAGTAGTTGTTCCACGTCGCCACGATCGTGAACAGGGCCGTCGTCACGATCCCCGGGGCGAGCAGCGGCAGGGATACCTGGAAGAACGTGCGGAACTCGCCGGCGCCGTCCACGCGGGCGGCTTCGAGCAGCTCGGTCGGCACGGCCTGGTCGGAGAAGATCCACATCAGGTACAGGCCGAACGTCGACACCAGGCTCGGGATGATCATGGCCCACGGGGTGTTCGTCAGGTTCAGCTTGGCGAACAGCAGGAACTGCGGCACGGCCAGGGCGATGCCCGGCACCGAGATGGCGCCGATGATCACCGCGAACACGGCCTTGCGTCCCGGGAAACGGAACTTCGCCAGGCCGTACCCGCCCATGATGGCGAGCAGGGTCGCGCCGCCGGCGCCCACGACCACGTACAGGATCGTGTTCAGGAACCAGCGTCCGAAGATGCCGTCCTGGTAGGTGAACACGGTCTTGATGTTGTCCCACAAAGCGAACGTGCGGCCGAAGCCCAGACCGAACGTGGACGTGAAGTCCGCCTGCGTCTTCGTGGCGTTGATCAGCAGGTACACGAACGGGAACAGGCAGTACACCGCGAACAGCGCGCACACGATGGTCAGCAGCGTGCTCCTGCGCGGGTTCGCCACGTTCGCGAAGCCGGACTTCGCGGCCCTCTTGCGCTCGGCCTTCTCGTCGCGCGCGACCCTCTTGAGGCGTTCCTTCTCGGTCTTTTTCGCGGCCTTCTCCTGGGCTTTGAGCTCCTGAGCGGTGAGCCTCTGCTCCGTGCCCGCGGCGATTGTTGCGTCACTCATTTTCGATGCTCCTTAGCGTTTCTTCCCCTATATGCGGATGGTTCGCGCCACCGGGCGTTACTTCATCTGCTCCTTCATGCTGTTGAGCTGCACCGCGTACGCGATCGCCATCGTGATCACGGCCATCGTGATCGCCAGGGCGGCGGCGTAGTTCGACTGGTTGCCCGCGAAGCTCAGGTTGTACGCGTACATGTTCGGCGTGTAGTACGTGGTGATCGCGTTGCCCGGCACCATGTTCTGCAGGATGCTCGGCTCGTTGAACAGCTGGAACGAGCCGATGATCGAGAAGATCACCGTGATCGCGAGCGAGCCCTTCAGTTCCGGCAGCTTGATGGACTTGACGATCTGCCACTCGCCCGCGCCGTCGATCGATGCGGCCTCGTACAGCGAATGCGGGATCGTGGACAGCGAGCTGTAGAAGATCAGCATGTTGTAGCCGGTGAACTCCCAGGTCACGATGTTGCCGATCGCGGCGAGCAGCACGTTCGGGCTCAGCACGTCGAGGTTCGTGCCCAGCCAGTCATTCAGCGAGCCGACCAGACCGTACTTCGCGCCATACATGAAGCCCCACACCAAAGTCGACACCACGGCCGGCACCGCGTACGGCAGGAACGTGGAGATGCGGAAGAACTTCGCGCCGTGCAGCTTCATGGAATCCAACGCCAGGGCCATCGCCGCCGACAGGAACAGCATGATCGGCACCTGCACGCAGGTGAACAGCGCGACCCTGCCGACCGAGCTCCAGAACTGCTGGTCGCGGAACAGACGAATGTAGTTGCTGATTCCCACGAACTTCGTGCCGCCGATCATCTGCTTCTGGAAGAAGCTGATGTAGATCGCGTACAGGATCGGGATCACGAACACGAACACGAACACCAACGCGAACGGCCACATGAACTTCCAACCACGCCAATCCGC
>ERZ791834.1178-NODE-1178-length-13279-cov-20.747_pt1 | contig 13279 bp, 7 predicted proteins | sample MGYA00510293_ERZ791834 | MGnify/ENA primary metagenome ERZ791834 (study PRJEB30046, sample SAMN00715253) | human gut metagenome | study: EMG produced TPA metagenomics assembly of the A metagenome-wide association study of gut microbiota in type 2...
CTTTTCTTCTGAAAATCTTTGTGGTATAATCTTAAAATAAACTTAAAATTTCTTAAGGAGTTTTACATGAAAAAAAGAAATGTCATTGCACTTGCGGGAGTTGCCCTCCTTTCAGCAGGTATCCTAGCAGCTTGTTCGGGTGGTTCTAAATCATCTAGCTCAAGCAACGGTCAAAAATTCTCATATGTCTATGAGACTGAGCCAGAAAACCTAAACTATATCACATCTGGTAAAGCAGCAACCCACGATATCACTGGAAACTTGATTGATGGTTTGTTTGAAAATGATAAATACGGGAACTTGATTCCATCTCTTGCAAAAGATTGGACAGTTTCGCAAGATGGCTTGACTTATACTTATAAACTTCGTGATGATGCCAAATGGTATGATTCAGAAGGCGAAGAGTATGCAGATGTAACAGCTAAAGATTTCGTCACAGGAATCAAATATGCGGCTGATAACAAATCAGAAATGCTCTACATCATCCAAGATTCTATCAAAGGCTTGAATGACTACGTCAGTGGCAAAAATAAAGATTTCTCAGCTGTAGGAGTAAAAGCAGTTGATGATCATACCCTTCAAATCACTTTGAACCAACCAGAATCTTACTGGAACTCTAAATTGACACTTGGGATCACTTTCCCTGTCAACGAAAAATTCGTAAAATCAAAAGGGGATAAATTCGCTCAAGCAAGTGATACTAGCTCCCTTCTTTACAATGGTCCTTACATCTTGAAGAGCTTTACTTCAAAATCTTCTATCGAAATGACTAAGAATGAAAACTACTGGGATAAAGACAAGGTCTACGTCTCAGATGTAAAATTGGAATTCTACGATGGACAAGACCAAAGTAAATTGGCCAAATCATTCGGTGAAAATGCTCTTAGCTTGGCAAAACTTTTCCCAACTGGATCTGGTTACTCAGAGCAAGCCAAAGAATTTAAAGACGAAATCACCTACACTCCTCAAGATGCTGCTTCTTATGTCATTGGTACCAACATCGACCGTCAATCTTACAAACACACAGCTAAGAAGACCGATGAAGAAAAACAATCTACTAAGAAAGCCCTCTTGAACAAGGACTTCCGTCAAGCGATCAGCTTTGCCTTCAATCGTGAAGCTTATGCTGCTCAATTGAACGGAAAAGACGGAGCAAGCAAGATCATCCGTAACCTCTACATTCCACCAACATTTGTCCAAGCTGATGGCAAGACCTTCGGTGAAATGGTGAAAACACAATTGGATACCTATGGAGATGAGTGGAAATCTACTAAACTAGATGATGGTCAAAACGGTCTCTTCGATGCGAAGAAAGCGAAGGAAGAGTTTGCAAAAGCGAAGACTGCCTTGGAAGCAGATGGTGTGAAATTCCCAATTCACATCGATATGCCTGTGGACCAAACCACTCCATCAAGAGTTCAACGGGTGCAATCTTTCAAACAATCAGTTGAAGAAGCGCTTGGTAAAGAAAATGTCGTCATCGATATCCAAATGCTTTCGAAAGAAGACCTTCAAAATGTGACCCTCTTTGCACCAAATGCGGCTGGCGAAGACTGGGATCTCTCTGATAATGTTGGATGGAGCCCTGACTACCAAGACCCATCAACTTACATGGATATCTTGAAAGCTTCATCTGGTGAAAATACTAAGACTTTCCTTGGATTTGACCCAAGTGAAAACAATGAAGCAGCTAAAAAAGTTGGTCTGTACGACTTTGAAAAGATGATCAAAGATGCTGGTGCAGAAACACAAGACGTCAACAAACGCTATGAAAAATATGCGGCTGCGCAAGCTTGGTTGACTGATAGCGCCCTTGTTATGCCAACTTCTTCATCAACTGGACGTCCATTCTTGACACGTATCGAACCATTCTCAGCTCCATTTGCATGGACTGGTGGTAAAGGAAAAGACCACGTGATCTACAAAGGAATGAAACTCCAAGACAAAGCTGTGACAAGTGCTGATTACAACAAAGCCCTTGAAAAATGGCAAAAAGAACAAGCAGAGTCAAATAAAAAAGCACAAGAAGATCTTAAGAAACACGTTAAATAAGGATCGATAACCGAGGCTGATGCCTCGGTTTTTTTGTGGATCAGATGAATATCTGTTTGATCTTAAAACGCTTACATAGTATAATGGGAGTGTTGATTACAAAAAGTTAGGAGACTGACATGAAAAAGAAAACAATGGTTTCCATTGTCGCATCAAGTTTATTGATCGCACCGATGGTCTTGCATCAAGTAGCAGCAGCAGATGAGCAGACAGAAGAGTTAGCTCCATCGACAGAAGTGGTCCATGCTCCATCTACTGAAGCAACACCGACAGCACGTGACACAAGTACTAGCTCTAGTGAAGAAGGAGCGAGCTTGAGTGAGGCATCGCTGGATCGGACGGCAGTTGCAAATCAAGTAGCCCCTGCTACAGAAGAACACACAAGACAAAGTGAGCCTACGGTCCCAGTAGCAAGTCCAGCAACAACCAACAGGGAAGCTGCACCTCAATCTGCTCCCAGTTCAGAAGCTCCGGCAACAAGTAATGATTTAGCAAAGGTTACAGGTAGCACCCTTGCAGCTGATCAGGCCCCTAAAGAGTTGACGGTCCAAGATGCTGTTAATGGCTTGCTTCAATGGGCAGCAACAGATCCTAGCCAATTGGGCCAAAGCCAAGCAGATCGCGAACGCTTTGCCAAGAGTTTAGGCTTGATTGAAAAATCAGAAGATTTGACTCGTAAGGTTAGTCAGCCAGAATTGGCCAAGATGTATGAAACAGCTAAGAAACTCTACGATGCCTACCGGGCTGAAAAGAAAAGCCCGCTCTTTTTAAATGGTCGTGCCCAGCCGATTTTCCCTTATACGACGGGAGAAAAAGCAGACCAAGACTACAAATATGAAGACAGCCAAATTGTACGCTTCCCTGTCTATGTCGAAACGGACTACGACACCGACGCAGATGGCAAGCCTGACTTAGTCAAAGCCATTGTTCAACTACCAAAAGCAGTAGCGCAAGGTGATTTTAAGGCAGCCACTATTCTGGAAGCGCGCCCTTACGTAGCGGGGACGCTTGATGAAAACTACGTGACCCTCGAAAGTTTGGGGCTTCCAACGGACGGTAGCTATGACATGAAGAAACTGCACAGCCAACCTGCAAAGAGACAGCCAGTAAGCAGTGAAACAACAGTAGAAGCAGCCAAAAAAGCCAAGGCATCGGATTGGTATTACTACAGTCCCTACGAGTATATCTATGACTACGAAGATCTGAACTGGTACGACTATTTCTTGGTCAGAGGCTATGCCTTTATCTCGAGTGCGGGACTTGGTACCAAGGGATCAGAAGGATTTAACACCACAGGTTCTGATCTCGAAATCAATGCCTTCAAGAATATCATCGAGTGGGTCAATGGCAAACGCAAGGCCTACACCGATAAGACTAGCAATGTTGAAATCAAGGCAGACTGGGCAACAGGCAATGTCGCTATGACCGGTCTCTCCTGGGCTGGAACCACGACCTTTGGTGTGGCAGCGACAGGCGTAGAAGGCCTAAAGACCATCGTTCCAGCAGCAGGGATTGCCTCTTGGTATGATTATTTCAATAGCCAAGGAACCCAGTTTGGCAATGCGCCTTATAGTGATCTTTCATGGCTATCCCTCTACGTTAGCACGCGGATGCTGGACCAAGACGACTGGGCAGGGATTTGGCAAAACTATTCCAACTACATCAACCAATTGAACAAGGACCAGTACGCCCATGATCGTAACTACAGTGATGTCTGGAAGGAGCGGGATTATACCCTTCATCCGGAAAATCTCAAGACCAGCGCCCTGATCGTCCATGGCTTGAATGATGACAATGTCAAGACCAAACACTTTGAACTCATGTACGATGCCCTCAAGAAAGCAGGCCAAGATGTCAAGCTCTATCTCCACCAAGGAGATCACGTCTATCCAGCGGCTATGTCACGGGGATACGGCATCACCGCCAATGGTCAGGACTTTTATGACCTGCTCAATACCTGGCTGACCCATTACCTCTACGGAGTGGACAATCACGTCGAAAGCTTGCCAGCGGTCCTAGCTCAAAACAACTATGATCCAAGCAAGTGGACCAGCTATGATAACTGGAAGAGCAGTCAACGTCTCTTCTTGAATGCAAGCTCGAAACGTCTAGAAGAAACCATTTCTAGTGATTATGCGGCTGCAGGTGTTGAGATCGCTAACCGTAATGAAACTGTCAGCAAAGCCTCCTCTAAGGCCAATCTGACCTTCGTTTCTGATGTTACTGAGGACACTACGATCAAGGGCCACATCCCTGTTCATTTCAAGGCAGCTCTTGCCAAGGGTCAAGGAAAGAATTTCCAAATCAACGCCCTCTTGGTAGATGTGGCAGATGAGGACTTTGACGTGGTAGGAAATGGTAGCGTCAAGCAAGATAAAACAGCAGACGGTTTCTGGATGGGAAGCAATTTAAGCAACCTATCTGTTGCCGAATACGAAACCATCAAGACCAAGTACAAGGTGATTGCGAAAGGCTGGATCAACCTTGCGAACCCTGAGTCTGGCTACGATTCAGCAAGCTCACGAGCTAGCATCGAGCCAAAAGTGGGAGAATACCACGATTATACGGTCTATCTCCAACCAAATCTCTATACGGTTAAGAAAGGTCACAAGTTAGCACTTGTTTTCAACACCTATGACCCATCTGATTTAACGGTGGAGCATCCATATGAAGTGACCTTTAAGACAGATTCTATCCAGGCGGCGATTCCAATTGTTGAAAAGACCCGCGCCCAAAAGGCAGCTTATGTACCAAGTGCAACAGATACAGACTATGCGAATTTACCAGAAGTTGAAGGTGCTGCTCTAGTCGCTCCAGAAGTGCACTACAAGGAAGAATATAGGCTTCCAAGCCCAGAATCCTTTGTCCAACCAAGCCAAACTCTTCCTGAAAAAGCAGAGCAGATGCAAATAGGATCAGCAAGACAAGAGCACTCTCTTCATACACTAGCTGTATCTTATGGACCTCAATTTGTTTCACAAGGATTGGCAGAAGATCCTCAAGCTGCAACTCTTGTAGTGGGAGGAGAGAAAGCAGATCATACGCTTCCTCAAACAGGGAGCAAAGACCATTCTCTGGGTCTCTTAGGGGTGATTAGCCTAACAGCTTCTAGCCTCATCTTTTGGCGCAAAAAGAGAGAAGATGCCTAAGGAGTCCCCGTAGCAAATATTTCTAAAATGGCATCATTTAGTGTAAAATAAAAGTAGAAATGCAGAATCAGTAGTCACTACTGAAAAAGGAGGAAATATGGCACACGTAATCACAGATGCAACTTTTGAACAAGAAACCAGCCAAGGCCTTGTCTTGATTGACTTTTGGGCAACTTGGTGCGGTCCATGCCGCATGCAAGCTCCAATCTTGGATCAGTTGGCAGAAGAAGTACATGAAGATGATTTGAAAATCTGTAAGATGGATGTCGATGAAAATCCAAATACAGCGCGTCAATTCGGTATCATGTCGATTCCAACTCTTCTCTTTAAAAAAGATGGACAAGTTGTCAAACAAGTGGCTGGAGGTCATACGAAAGAAGAAGACTCGTTTTCCAAACCGGAAAACGAGTTTTTTTGATGCTCTTTATTTCTTTCAAATAGACGCGATACCCATTGACAGCGCTTTCTTATAGTGCTAAAATGAAGCTGTATTTCCTATAAAATTTTTACAGGAAAAAATTCTCCTAGGAAGGTGTAGATCCTAGGAGAAAATTACATATAAAGGTTATTGCCCCTCTGTATCTTGGGCTACCCAGACACTGACGGAACGTTCTGCCACTGGGAATTCAGCAGTACCGTCTTCTTGGACTTGGACGGTTTCGCTACAATTTTCTAGTACATCATAGTAGGTGAGGCCTGCGTAGGATGAGCCGATCTCCATGACTTTTGTAGCAGCTTGGTTATTGGAAATCAAGCAGGCGATTGGTGCTGATTCTTCTGAACCTGAACGTGTCCAACCGATGCAATTAGGATCATCGAAGTAGTCCGTTTCTTCCCCATAGGCCAGATCTTTACGAACCCATAAGAGTCGATCGAGGACCCCTTGGAAACTTTCTTGCGCAAATTGGCCCTCGATACCGTAGTAGTCTCCATAGAAGACACAAGGCAAACCAGCTTCACGAAGTAAGATCAAGGCATAGGCTGCAGGCTTAAACCATTCTTGGATGGTAGATTCCAAGGCTTGCCCTCGTTGGGTATCATGGTTGTCCACAAAGGTTACGGCCTGTTCAGGATGATTGAGTGCTAGTGTTCCGTCAAAAATAGTTCGAAGGTCGAAATTTTCACCTTCTTGACTAGCTCGGAAGAGATTTTGGTGGAGGGCCACATCGATCAAGTCGTATAAGTAGTCAATGCTTTCCAAGTACTCATCGTTGGTTTCTGTGTCCCCATTCCAAAATTCACCAAAGACGTAGAAATCTTCACCATATTTTTTGGTGATATTGTGGATGAAATTCTTCATAAAGAAGGAGTCAATGTGTTTGACTGCATCCAGACGGAATCCCTCAACCCCTGTTGTTTCGATAAACCATTCAGCCCATTGGTCGAGATTTTCTACAACCTCGGGATGTTTGAAATCGATATCGGCGTACATGAGGTAATCGTAGTTTCCGTTTTCCTTGTCAACCAGATCTCCATGGGCCCAACCTTTGTTGTCCCCTTGGATTTGGTAGATCCCACTTTTATTACGTGAAGCATCGTAGTCCGTACCGGTGAAATGGTACCAATGCCAGTGGAAGTCATTATAGGCGCCATTTCGGCCATCAAAGGTGAATTTGGTCCATCCTTGAATGGTGAAGGGTTCAGTGAGAACCTTGTTTCGATCCATCGGATCGACCTCAACGACCTCGAATTCCTCTAAGCCATCGGCAGCAGCTTTATGGTTGAGAACGACATCGGCCATTGGTTGAATCCCTGCATCTTTGAGGGCTTGAATGGCTTGAAGATAATCGTCTTTGAAACCGTATTTGGTACGAACCGTTCCTTTTTGATCGAACTCGCCCAAATCAAAGAGGTCATAGACTCCGTACCCAACGTCATTGTTAGATGTAGCTTTAAAGGCAGGTGGCATCCAGACTTTACGAATACCCAAGTCTGCTAAGTGTTGCGCATCTTCAGCAAGACGCGTCCAGTGGTTCCCATCAGCGGGCAAATACCACTCAAAATATTGCATTAAGGTTTGATTTTCCATTTTTATTTCTTCTTTCATGTGAATGTTCCTATTTTACCAAAAATAGTTGGATGCGACAAACTTTTGCGCTGGAAGCAAGCCCTTTCTAGAAAAGAAATCGCATACATGAAAGAAATGAAGTGAGAATATAACATAATAGAGTCAGGCTCCGCTAGGACTGACTTTGAAAATGGTGAAAGGAGACCATTTTATGAAAAAAACAACTCTTGTTTCTCTACTCGTTGCAGGTTTACTGATTAGTCCTGCTGTACTCGCCCAGCATGTGCAAGCAGACCAAGTAAGCAGCACAACTACTGAGGAGACGGTTACTCCTTCTACGGTAAGTCCTGAAGTTACTGAAACAGTGACCTCAACACAAGGAGACACTAAAGAAACCGTACATCCTGAAAAAGTGGAAGAGGTTTCAGAAACTAACAGACCAACCACTTCGCCAACCGCTCCGACAACTACTCCGACGACTGAGCTACATGAAGAACCTGCGTCAAGTCCAGCGGTAGTGAGCGCCCCAACTGTTGAGTCCACTCTAGCCAATCAGCCAAGCCCTGCGCCTGCGACGCCTACCGTTGGCAGTCAAGAGGTGAGCACAGCTCCAAAAGTAACCCAAGGAGACTTGGCTGAAATTACTGGTGCAACTGTAACCGATCAGGATCGTGAAAAAGAAGTCACTGTGACGGAGGCAGTCAATCAACTATTGAACTGGGCTTCTACCAAGGAAAATCAAGTCGGATCTACTGATAAAGACCGATTAGCTTTTGCCAAGAGCCTAGGGATGGTCAAGGAAGGAGTGGAGGGTTCTGCTCCAGTTACTAATCTCACTTCGATGGTTGATGTAGCCAAACAGCTCCGTGCCGCTTACCGCGCAGACAAGAAGTCACCTCTCTTTTTGAATGGCAAAGCACAACCTATTTTCCCATTTACGCCAGGGGACGATCCGGAGCATTACTCCTATGACAAGAGTGACATCGTCCGCTATATTGTCTATGTGGAAACTGATTATGATACGGATGGAGATGGCAAGCCTGACTTGGTCAAGACCTTCGTGCAGGTGCCAAAAGCTGCTGTCAATGGGGACTATAAAGCTGCGACCATTTTTGAAGCTAGTCCTTATGTAACAGGAACAACAGAAGAGCGTACCTTAGAGGCAATTGGCCTCAAAGAAGGTGGAAAATTCGATATGGCCAAGCTCTATGAAAAACCTGCCAAACGCCAAGCAACCAAGTCTGTTACGACAGAAGAAGTAGCCAAAGCAACTGATCCAAAGGATTGGTACTACGTCAATCCACGTGAAAGCTCTGAAGATTATACGCATTATGATTACGAAAATCTCAACTGGTACAATTATTTCTTAGTTCGTGGTTATGCAGTGGTGACCAGTAGTGGTTTGGGCTCAAAAGGATCAGACGGGATCAATACGACCGGCTCTGATCTTGAAGTGGCCGCATACAAGAATATCGTGGAGTGGCTCAACGGCAAACGCAAAGCCTACTCTGATAAGACTAGCAACCAGGAAGTTAAGGCAGACTGGTCCAACGGCAATGTCGCTATGACAGGCTTGTCTTGGGCAGGTACGACGACATTTGGTGTAGCGTCCACTGGGGTTGAAGGGCTCAAGACCATTGTGCCAGCCGCAGGGATTGCTAGTTGGTATGACCATTTCAACAGCCAAGGCTCTCCCCTTGATACAGGAGCTTCCAATGACCTTTCCTGGTTATCTGTCTATACCTCTGGTCGTATCCTTGACAAGGAAGATTGGGACAAGGTCAAGGATTACTATGCAGCCTATATCACCAAGCTCAATGAGCTCCAACACAAGGATGGTCATAATTACAACGAAGAATATGCTAAACGCGACTACACGCTCAATGCAGCCAATCTGAAAGCGGCCCCTCTCATTATCCAAGGGCTCAATGATGACAATGTCAAACCCAAACATTTTGAACTCATGTTAGAAGCCTATAAAAAGGCGGGGATCGATGCCAAGGTCTTGCTCCACCAGGGCAATCACATCTATCCATCTACTCGTTGGTCAGGGACAGAAGTCGCAGGCCAAGCCTTTAATGACCTGATGAATCTCTGGTATAGCCATTACCTCTACGGTATTGAAAATGGGATTGAAAACCTTCCACAAGTAACAGCTCAGGACAATCTAGATCCAAGTAAATGGCGTCGTTTTGATAAATGGGATACCAACAATGCCATCTCCGCTCGAATCTACTCTAAACGGGAGGATGTGACAGTAACTGGCGATTACTATGGTACAGGAAATAACTGGACTACACGTAACCAAGATGCAGCCTTCCATTCTTCCGAAGTGGCAGCTTCCTATGCAGCCACCGTCGACCAAGATGTCACCATCAAAGGCCATATTCCTGTGCATTTTAGCGCTGCTTTTGTCAAGGGAGACAAAAACCATGCCCATGTCAGTGCGACCCTGATGGATGTTTCAGACGAAGACTTTGATGTGGTCAAAGAAGAAATCACCTATGACAAAGACGGTTATAGCACGCGCACATTGGAAAAAGAAACCATCGATGAGACAGGCTACTGGAATGGTAGCAACCTTGAAACCTTGCCTCTCAAACGTTACAAGACCCACAAGGTTAAGAGTGTGGTGATTGCGCGTGGTTGGATGAATCTGGCCAATCCAGCATCTCGCTATGACTCAGCAAGTTCTAGTCATTCTATTGATCTGAAAGAAAACGAATATCATGATTACACCATGTATCTGCAACCAAATCTCTATACAGTGAAAAAAGGCCATCGACTGGTTTTGAGTTTGCACACCTATGATCCAGATTACATCTATTTTGCAGATCCTTATGAAGTGACCTTCAAGACAGATTCTATTTCTGCAACGATTCCAATCGTAGAAGACAGTCGATCTCTCTTGTTCCGTTATCAACCAAGTGAAAAAGATACAGACTATGCGTCATTGGCAGATCGGATCTTGCCAATTGCAACCATTCAACCAAAAGTAGATCCTGAACAAGACCCAAGTCCAGTAGATCAAGCGGAAAAACCAATTGTTCCAAGTAATCCAATGACGCCAACCAATCCAGCTATTTCTGAAATTCCTCAAAAACCAAGCCACGGTCGAGATCCGATGGACTTCCGTAAGGAACAAAAAGAAGAAACTGCACAAGAATTGGCTCAAAGAGCTGATAAAGATAAGATAGAAGTGACAAGCCAACCAAGCCTTCCAAAAACAGGTCAAGCAACAAGCTCTTGGACTCTCTTTGGCTTCCTAGGACTCATGCTCACCAGCCTTTTGTCACTTGGCAAAGCTCACAAAGATGAATAGTAGAAAAGAAGGATGGAGAGAAAGTGAAAACCACCAATAGAGAGAGCATCGAAACGATTTTTTCCGAAGCCTTGGCGATTCCAAGCTTCACCAATACTGAGACCGAGCAAGGAATCGAAGCCTACCTGGATCAACGGATTGGACAAATCCCCTATTTCAAGGAACACCCGGACCATTTTGGGCGCTATCAGGTGCCACAGGATCACTTGCATCGGTCGGTCAATTGGGCCCTGGTTGATAAGGGAAAGAAAAAAACAGTTATCCTTTTCCACCACCATGATACAGTTGATCTAGAAGACTATGGAAATTTGGCAGAGATCGCGCTCGATTCTGATAAAGTAGCAGAAGCTTTGAAAAGACTGGACAGTCGACCTGATATGCAGGAAGATTTAGCTTCTGGGGAATGGAAATTTGGCAGAGGGTCTTGCGATATGAAAGCAGCATTGGCCCTTCAATTGGGGGTTCTGGAAGCCTATGCGGCAGATCCCGTGGAAGGTCAGGTCAATCTGCTCTATCTCTCTGTTGGAGATGAGGAATCCTATTCACGTGGGATGCGTGGAGCTTTGGGCCTCCTCACAGATTTGCAGGAGAAGTTTGATCTGAATTATGTATTAGCAGTGGATTCAGAACCCTTTGAATCAGAGGTAGGAAAAGAAAAGGTCCTTCACATTGGCACAGTCGGCAAACTCATGCCGGTCGTTGTGGCACAAGGTGTCTTGTCCCATATGAAGGAGCCCCTTAAAGGGATCAATGCCTTGTCACTCTTAGTGGCCATCGCAAGCCAGCTAGATCTTCATCCCGATCTGGCAGATCAGGCGCTGGGAGAAACGTCTCCCCTTCCTTCTTGGTCCTATCTCAGAGATTTGAAGGACCAGTACGATGTATCGACCGTGCTCTATGCGGCTGGTTATTTCAGTGTTCTGCATTTGAAGAAAACACCCCAAGAGCTCCTACAGCGGATTTATGAGCTTAGTCAGGAGGCCTTGGATGCCTTTTACAAGAAGTATGAGCACTTGCAGGATCAGGCTGGCCAAGACCATATGATTGCAAGGCCAAGAGTCATCACCTATCAAGAACTAGAGGAACGATGCCAAGCCATAGAAGGTTACCAAGCCTTTAGGGAAGCTTCTAACCAAAAAGCGGAATACGATTTTCGTAATGGGACCAGCTACCAGAGCCTTGCAATCCAGCAAATCCAGCGACTCCTAGAGTTTCTCGGAGATAAGGATCCCATGGTGGTTATTGGTTTTGCGCCCCCCTATTATCCTTCCATGAATTGTCGTTTTTTAGACAATACCGATTTCAATATCGTGTCCCTCATCACTGATTACCGCGAGTATCTGGACACAAGAGGTTACCTCTTAAAAGTCGAAGAATACTTTATGGGGATTAACGACACCAGTTATTGTGCCTTGGAAAAGGATGTGGCCTCTTATCAAGTCGTCTTGGATAGCCTAGCCACACCAGCCCAGGTCTATGATCTGGATCTGGAAAAAATTGCCCAAATTCAGGTTCCAGCGGTCAATCTAGGCCCTTGGGGCAAAGAATTGCATAAGCGAGGAGAGCGGGTCTACAAAGAAGACTTCTTAGAGACCATTCCAAACTATCTGCTAGAATTGCTCTACCATTTCGATGATCGCTTATCAACAGAATAAGAAAAAACGGTCCCAATGAGGATCCATTAGGGAGTTAACATGATTACATTTCACGGAGTTACCAAAGATTACGATGGGCACATTGCCCTCAACCACTTGGATCTGACCATCGAAGATGGACAAATTGTCGGCTTGATTGGCCACAACGGAGCTGGAAAGTCAACGACGATTAAGAGCCTGGTCAGTGTCATCACCCCAACTACTGGATCAATTGAAGTGGATGGTCAGGACCTCTATAGCCATCGGCTGGCGATCAAAAAGAAGATCGGTTATGTAGCGGATTCACCAGATCTTTTCTTGCGCCTCACAGCCAATGAATTCTGGGAGTTGGTTGCGACCTCTTATGATATGAGTCAGAAAGACTGTGATCAACGCTTGGAAGAGCTTCTTACGATCTTTGATTTTCAGAGCCACCGCTATGAAGTGATTGAATCCTTTTCACATGGGATGCGCCAGAAGGTCTTTGTCATTGCAGCCCTCTTGTCGGATCCAGATATCTGGGTCTTGGACGAACCCATGACCGGTTTGGATCCACAGGCTTCTTACGATTTAAAACAAATGATGCGCCAACATGCGGATCGCGGCAAGACGGTTATTTTCTCTACCCACGTATTAGAAGTGGCCGAACAACTCTGTGATAAGATCGCCATTCTCAAAAAAGGTAATCTCATCTTCTATGGGACGATCGAGGAATTGAAGGGCCAACATCCCGAACAAAGTCTGGAAAGTATCTATCTCAGCCTAGCGGGGCGGAAGGAAGAAGGTGGCGATCATGCGTCTTAAGATCATCCAACAGCTGGTCAATGTCAATATCATCTATGCTAGTCAGCCGGCCCAGATCGCAAAATTACGCGCCAAACAGGCTAAAAAACCGGACGTCAAACTCAATGTTGCCCGCAGATCGGTGCTCAACTACCTCTTTTTAGGATTGGTCTATTTCCTCATATTTGGCTTGCTCTTTAGTATCTATGATTTTGTCCATCAGCCAGCCTTCTTTGTCAATATGGTCGCCCTTTTTTCCTTGATGACCATTTCCCAAGGCTTTATGAGTTTTTACAATGTCTTTTATGAAAGCAAGGACCTCCAGTTTTAC
>ERZ791834.1182-NODE-1182-length-13256-cov-5.12249_pt1 | contig 13256 bp, 10 predicted proteins | sample MGYA00510293_ERZ791834 | MGnify/ENA primary metagenome ERZ791834 (study PRJEB30046, sample SAMN00715253) | human gut metagenome | study: EMG produced TPA metagenomics assembly of the A metagenome-wide association study of gut microbiota in type 2...
AGGCGTACGTGTGCGCGCCATCGATATCTGGACGAGGACTGATAAGCCAGGCAAGGCCCTCGCGCTGCAGGTCCTCGTCCGACACCACGTAATAGAACTGGTAGCGCTTCTGCGGAATGATCCACAAATCGCGCCAGAAATCGCCTACGGGATCTCCCGGCTGCATGGGACCCGGCCCATCGTAGCCGCTCACCCACAAGGGATTGTCAGCACCCGTGAAAATGCTGAAGGCGCCCTCGCCCGCGTAGCCCACCTGGTCAAACTCCGTGCGCGGGTACGTATTGGCATCGATTCCCTCAAACGTAAGCGCCGGATCGTCGTTTGCGCTATAGACGCCCAGCATGCACCCTGCCGTGTTGAAGTTGACCTTCTCATCCAGCGGATTGCGAATGGAAACGTCCACCACCAGATAGGTGAACCCTTCCGGCAACGTGGTATCCTCCGCCACCTCACAGGGCATCTGCGAGTTCTTTACCTCGCCCGCACCCATCCCCATCAAATCGAAATAGTAGACGTCGTCGCGCGTCATGCCATCTGGCGGCCTATCTGCCAGACTAAACGCCGGCTCGCTGTACCCCAACGCCCGCAGTAAGGTGTCCTCCGCCGTGGGCTCGCCCTCCGCCAGGCGGCAGGCGTTCTCGACCATAATGACCTCGCTTGCCGGGGCGGGCGGCTCGATGGTGATGGTAACGCCGGAGAGGTCGGAAGGATCGTCATCGCCGTTGCCCGCCAAGCCATTGCCGGAACCACCGCCCGCAGCGCCGCGCGGCCAACGTCACGCTTATGACGGGCGCGGGCGGAAACCACGACCGCGCCCTCCACGCCGATAAATACCCACAGGGTGATCAGCATGGTGTTTTTCACCTGTTCCCATACCGGTACGCCGAGAGCGATGCCGCTGAAGTCGAGGCGGAAAGTATCGAGCCGGAACGCGATAGCGGCCAGCGCCACAAATGCGCCGAGCGGCAACAGTTTAGCCAGCGTCGCCACCAGGTTAATGCCTGCCGCGGTCTGGACCCCACGCAGCACCAGAAAATGCACCACCCATAGCAGCACTGACGCGCCGACGATCGCCTGCCAGGTGTTACCGTCACCAAAAATACGCATCTCCGGCGTATCGGTAAAGAAACTCAGGGCGGAGAAGACGATAACCAGATAGGAGACGTTGGCAATCACCGCGCACAGCCAGTAACCCCAGGCAGAACAGAAACCGATCAGTTCGCCAAAACCTTCACGGGCATAGGTAAAGATTCCGCCGTCCAGTTCCGGGCGGATTCGGGTCAGCAATAGCATGGCGAAAGCGAGGAACAAAATCCCGACGCCGGTGATGGCCCAGCCGATAAGCAGAGCGGATGGGCTGGCGACGGCAGCCATGTTTTGCGGCAAACTGAAAACGCCCGCGCCCAGCATGGAGCTGAGTACCAGTGCGGTCAGGGCGCTAAGGCCCAGTTTCTTTTCCATTGTATTCCCGAGGTGACAACAGTGAATCAAGAATATTTATTTGGCGAAATCGCATAAAAATGGAGGATTACGCTAAGGCGCGGGATTTTACGGAGTGTCTTGAACGCATGCAATGGCGGCGGGCGAAAAAATGTAAAAAGGCGACCCGATGTCGCCTTTTTGAGCAGCTGAAACCGATTACTTATACAGGTCGGCGCTAATGGTGATGTTACCGCCACGTTCCTGCCACTGGCGGGGGATGTGGTAGTATTTTTCCCCTTTCTTCGCCGCGCGTTTCGCAGTCTGGTAGGAGATTTCCGTCATATTGCCGTAGTTACCGGTGAATTTGATGCTATCAAACGGCACCATCTGCGCGGCGGTGATTTTGTTCACCTCTTCGACTTTAGTACCATTCGGCAGGGTGACAGTGTAACGTCCGCCTTTCGACGATTGGGTTTCATAGAACAGGCCTACGCCGGTGCCGGCGCCGACGGCCGCAGAGGAGGCCACGCCTGGGATCTCGACATTTTTAGCCGCTTCGCCGCCTTTCGCCAGAGCGGCGCGGCCGGCTTCGGAATCCGCTGGAATCGCATCAGGGCTCTGCAGTACGCGCTTCTGCGCATCCTTTTTATAGATATAAGCGGTGATGCGCTGGTTGCCGCCCTGGTTGGCGTCAACCTGGCGGACGATGAAGAAGGCATACGCGCCTTTGGCTTTCGCCGCTTTGGCGATGGCGTCGTTGACTTCCGGCTGGCTGCGGTAGAAGCCCTGTACGGTCACAGTGTCATACGGCATCAGCGTGACGGCCTGGTCTTTCGGCAGTTCCATCACGCCGTTAATGATACGGTTTTTCGGGGTATCCGCCTGCGGGGCGTTTTCTTTATAGAAATCCGCCGTTACGCGCCAGTTGCCGCCGTTGCCGAAATCTGAGGTGTCGACAACATAAAAGGAAGCTGCGCCATCTTTATCCGCCTTGCGGGAAACCGCCTGTACGGCATCGCCAATCGCGTTAAAACGGCCAGTGACGACGACGCGGTCATAGGGCTTCAGCGCTGCCGCTTGCTCCGGAGTCAGCTCGGTCGCTGCATGGGCAGACAACGCGGTGGTAGCCAGAAGAGCAGACGCCAGGAGTGTGTTCTTAAGCTTCATAAAAATAATCCTTTGCCTTGCGCAAACCATGTACTGGTATTGTTGTTGACTGAAAACAGGTGATTATTGCATTTAAACAACGTAACTGTCTGCGTCATTTTTCACTTCCCGCCCGAATCGTTCGTTACAAAAATATAACAAATACTGATATGTTGAAAAAACAGCCCCTTGAACAGCAAAATCGATAATCAATATCACTTTTATAAGTTAACGTAATGTTAATGCAATGATACTGACGGTAATAAATGGCGAATTAATCCCTCAGGTAAGCGAATTATCAGGTTCTGGCATAAAATTAAGGCAAATATTGCTGCCTGACGCAGTCAGGACTAATTTTTCTCAATAAAATCAAAAATTCTGTTTTAACGATGTAGATCACAATCGGTATTTTCAGTAGGTTATAAAAAGTTTGTTACTGTTTCATTTTCCAGATGAATACCTGAGTGGCGTTTTTTGCGCCGCCGCTGGCGCATTTGTGAAAAAAAAAAACCATCATCAAAAACCGATGGAAGGGAAAACTATGCGAATTGGGATACCAAAAGAGAGCTTAGCTCAGGAAACCCGGGCCGCTGCGACGCCGAAGACGGTCGAGCAGCTGCTTAAGCTCGGGTTTAGCGTGGCGGTCGAGAGCGGGGCCGGGAAACTGGCGAGCTTCGACGATGAAGCCTTCGAACAGGCGGGCGCGGAAATCGTCAGCGCGGATAACGTCTGGCACTCCGACGTTATCCTCAAGGTTAACGCGCCGAACGATGCGGAGATTGCGAAGCTCAATCCGGGCACCACGCTGGTGAGTTTCATCTGGCCGGCGCAGAATCCGGATCTCATGGAAAAGCTGGCCGCTCGCGGTATCAACGTCATGGCGATGGACTCGGTACCGCGTATTTCCCGCGCCCAGTCGTTAGATGCCCTGAGTTCGATGGCCAACATCGCCGGTTATCGCGCGATTGTCGAAGCGGCGCATGAATTCGGCCGTTTCTTCACCGGCCAGATCACCGCGGCGGGTAAAGTGCCGCCAGCGAAGGTGATGGTAATCGGCGCAGGCGTCGCCGGCCTTGCGGCGATCGGCGCGGCGAACAGCCTCGGCGCCATCGTCCGCGCCTTCGATACCCGTCCGGAGGTGAAAGAGCAGGTGCAGAGTATGGGCGCCGAGTTCCTTGAACTGGATTTTAAAGAAGAAGCGGGCAGCGGCGACGGTTACGCCAAAGTCATGTCTGAAGCCTTTATCAAAGCCGAGATGGCGCTGTTCGCCGCGCAGGCGAAAGATGTCGATATCATTGTCACTACGGCTTTAATCCCGGGTAAACCGGCGCCGAAGCTGATTACCCGCGAAATGGTTGACGCCATGAAGCCAGGCAGCGTGGTGGTCGATCTGGCGTCGCAAAACGGCGGCAACTGTGAATACACCGTGCCGGGCGAAGTCGTGACCACCGCCAACGGCGTGAAAATTATCGGCTATACCGACCTGCCGGGTCGTCTGCCGACGCAATCTTCTCAGCTCTACGGCACCAACCTGGTAAACCTGCTGAAGCTGCTGTGCAAGGAAAAAGACGGCAATATCACCATCGATTTCGACGATGTAGTGGTGCGCGGCGTCACAGTGGTCCGCGAGGGCGAAATTACCTGGCCGGCGCCGCCGATTCAGGTCTCCGCGCAGCCGCAGGCGGCGGCGAAAACCGTCGAAGCGCCAAAAGAAGAGGCTAAACCAGCTTCGCCGTGGCGTAAATACGCGCTGATGGCGCTGGCGATTATCCTCTTTGGCTGGCTGGCGAACGTCGCGCCGAAAGAGTTTCTGGGTCACTTTACCGTCTTCGCGCTCTCCTGCGTAGTCGGTTACTACGTGGTGTGGAACGTGTCGCACGCGCTGCACACGCCGCTCATGTCGGTAACCAACGCCATTTCAGGGATTATTGTCGTTGGGGCATTGCTGCAGATAGGGCACGGCGGCTGGGTCAGCTTCTTAAGCTTTATCGCGGTGTTGATCGCCAGCATTAATATTTTTGGTGGTTTCACCGTCACTCAGCGCATGCTGAAAATGTTCCGCAAAAACTAAGGGGTAGCACATGTCTGGAGGATTAGTTACAGCTGCATACATTGTTGCCGCTATTCTGTTTATCTTTAGCCTTGCGGGGCTGTCAAAGCACGAAACGTCGAAGCAGGGGAACCTGTACGGCATCGCCGGGATGGCGATTGCGCTGATTGCCACCATCTTTGGGCCGGACAGCGATAACGTCGGCTGGATCATCGTGGCGATGGTTATCGGCGGCGCGATCGGTATTCGTCTGGCGAAGAAAGTCGAAATGACCGAGATGCCGGAGCTGGTGGCGGTGCTGCATAGCTTCGTTGGTCTGGCGGCGGTGCTGGTCGGCTTCAACAGTTATCTCGACCACGGACCGGGGCTCGATCAGGTGCTGGCGAATATTCACCTGACTGAAGTGTTTCTTGGCATCTTTATCGGCGCCGTGACCTTCACCGGCTCGATCGTTGCTTTTGGTAAGCTGCGCGGCAAAATTTCGTCAAAACCGCTGATGTTGCCGAATCGCCACAAGCTGAACCTGGCGGCGTTAGTCATCTCCTTCCTGCTGCTGGTGGCCTTCGTGCGTACCGACAGCACCGGAACGCAGGTACTATGCCTGCTGGTGATGACCATTATCGCCCTGGCGTTCGGCTGGCACCTGGTGGCGTCTATCGGCGGCGCGGATATGCCGGTGGTGGTATCGATGCTGAACTCGTACTCCGGTTGGGCGGCGGCGGCGGCGGGCTTCATGCTCAGCAACGACCTGCTGATCGTGACCGGCGCGCTGGTCGGTTCTTCCGGTGCCATCCTCTCCTACATTATGTGTAAGGCGATGAACCGTTCGTTTATCAGCGTTATCGCCGGCGGTTTCGGCACCGATGGCGGCAGTTCCAGCGGCGATGAAGAAGTTGGTGAGCATCGTGAAATCAGCGCTGAAGAGACGGCGGAAATGCTGAAAAACTCGCATTCCGTGATCATCACGCCGGGCTACGGGATGGCGGTGGCGCAGGCGCAGTATCCGGTGGCGGAAATCACTGAGAAGTTGCGTGCGCGCGGTATCAAGGTGCGCTTCGGTATCCACCCGGTCGCCGGACGACTGCCGGGGCACATGAACGTGCTGCTGGCGGAAGCGAAGGTTCCGTACGATGTGGTGCTGGAAATGGATGAAATTAACGATGATTTCGCCGATACCGATACTGTACTGGTGATTGGCGCGAACGACACGGTGAACCCGGCGGCGCAGGACGATCCGAAGAGCCCGATCGCCGGTATGCCGGTGCTGGAAGTGTGGAAGGCGCAAAACGTGGTGGTCTTTAAACGGTCGATGAACACCGGCTATGCAGGCGTGCAGAACCCGCTGTTCTTCAAAGAGAACACCCACATGCTGTTTGGCGACGCTAAAGCCAGCGTGGATGCCATTCTGAAAGCGCTGTAATAGCGCAACGCTCTAAGCCGTCTCTGTTGAGACGGCTTTTTTATATAGACAGTGAAACCATGATTTGCTCATAAAGTGAACGGCGATGGGTGTTATACTATGCCTGTTTTTTCACCACACTGAGGATATTATGGATACCGAGTTAACCCCCACGCAGATGGCCATCGAGTACCTGCGCCGCGATACCGCTGTTATGACCCCCGCGCAGTACCTGAAGAAGCTCAAACTCCTCGAGCTCGAGTTTGCCGATCTGATGTCGCTTTCGTCGATGGAACTAAAAGAAGAGATCGACCTGGCCTGGCGTTTAGGTATCCACTAACGCATTCTGTAAGCTTGTTCAATTAGCGTTGATATCCGGGGCCGTATGGCCCTTTTTCTTTTTTAGCGGGCCGACAAAAAAATCCCCCGACGGGCGGGGGATGTTAGATATAATTTCAAACCTCATGAGACGCCGTTAGTCGTCGTCTTCATCGTCCAGTTCAACCGGGGTTTGATAAGCTTCCGGTTTCAGTACCAGCAGGTCGCAGCGCAGGTGGTCGATAACCTGTTCCGCGGTATTGCCGAGAAATGCGGCAGAAATACCGGTGCGGCCAACGGTGCCCAGCACCACAATCCCGGCCTGCAGATGTTCAGCTAAATCAGGGATAACCTCTTCCGGCAGCCCTTTCTCTACGTGGGTGCGGTTTTCATCGATGCTGAATTTCTGGCGCAGCGCTTTCATAGCCAGCAGATGCTGGCCGCGAATCGCATCGTTATAGATGCTCGGGTCAAAATCAGGTAATTCAATGGCGATGTTGATAGGCGTCACCGGATAGGCGCCAACCAGATGTACTTCGGTATGGTTAACCTGATCGGCGAGGGCGATGGTCTCCCGCACCAGTTTTTCATTGAGGGCGTTGTGATAGTTCTCTTCACTGGCCAGATTAACCGCCACCAGTGCTTTACCGCCTTCCGGCCACGGTTGATCTTTAACCATCCATACCGGGCATGGACATTTGCGCAGCAGGTGCCAGTCGGTCGGGGTGAAGATGACGGCTTCGAGTTTGTCGTGCTGATGGGCCATTTTCAGCAGCAGGTCGTGTTTATCGCTGATGATTTCCTGAATGATGGCTTCAAAGGGGCGGTTGTGCCACACCACTTTGATATCGATTGGCACCCCGGATTCAATGTAAAACTTGGCCTGTTCACGGATCCAGGCGCTGCGTTGGCTAATCACGCCCTGGCGCATCGCCGTCCGCTCGTCGGGCGACAGCAGGGTGGTCATTTCATAGGAAAAATCATAGATCGGCAAAAAGGCTTTGATGCGTCCACCAATCCGTTGGTGCAGATACACCGCGCGCCGTAATGCAGGCTGGTCGTCCTGGTTAGGGTCGATTACTACCAGCATGTTCTGATACTTCGCCATACAGGGTCTCCTTACAGCTGTAGCTACAGTCAGTCATTAAAAAGATAACCTATATGGATGAATTGAAACAGGGGATGACCCTGGCCAGATCAACAAATTAGAAAAAAATGTCGATCCGGCACAAGGTAGAAGAAAGTATAGCGGAGATAAATCAGGCGACGTTGCGCGCCTGGCCTGCCAGTTGCGCCAGCAGAGCGCTGTTTTCGATGGTGATATATTTCCCTTTCACCGCCAGCATACCGCTTTTCTGGAAACGACCGAGCAGGCGGCTAATGGTTTCTACCGTCAGGCCCAGATAGTTGCCGATGTCGCCACGCGTCATGGTCAGGCGGAACTCACGCGGTGAGAAGCCGCGCTGCGCGAAACGGCGGGACAGGTTGTAGATAAAGGCCGCCAGCCGTTCTTCTGCGTTCTTTTTGGAAAGCAGCAGGATCATGTCCTGATCGCCTTTGATCTCGCCGCTCATCAGGCGCATCATTTGCTGACGCAGGTTCGGCATTTTACCGGAAAGATCATCCAGCGTTTCGAACGGAATTTCGCAAACCATTGAGGTTTCCAGCGCCTGCGCAAAGCTTGGGTGCAGGGCGGTGCCAATGGCGTCAAAACCGACCAAATCACCCGCCAGGTGGAAGCCGGTAATCTGCTCATCGCCTTGTTCGGTGATGGTGTAGCTTTTGATGGTCCCTGAACGGATAGCGTACAGCGACTTCAGCTCATCACCCGCTTTGAACAGGGTTTGCCCTTTCTGAATAGGCTTCTTACGCTCGATGATATTATCAAGCTGATCCAGCTCATGTTCGTTCAAAGTAAAGGGGATGCAGAGCTGGCTAATGCTGCAATCCTGACAATGGATTGCACAACCACCAGACTGAATGCGTCGTATAATTCGCTTTTCCGGGATCATATGTCTGCTCAAGCTTTAATTGATATTGGTCAATTTTAACATCTTTTTGAGGAGCAAGTAAGTCTCGAAACCCGGAAAGACGCAATATTAGAAGGGGAAATATACCTTTCACCCTATCTCTTTGATAACAAGAAATTTATTAAGCGATCAATTATTGTAAAGTTACCTGTAATTTCCAAAAAAGGCATTATCTGTTAAAGCAGCAAATAGCCTTCATGGCGCAATAACCACTCTTTGCGCTGTACGCCCCCGGCGTAGCCGGTCATGGTGCCGTTACGGCCAATCACCCGATGGCAGGGAACCACAATGCTGACCGGATTGGAACCGTTTGCCGCGCCGACCGCACGGGCCGCGCCTGGGCGGCCGAGAGCCTCGGCTAACTGACCGTAGTGCATGACTTGCCCGCAGGGAATCGTGCGCAGCGCTTGCCAGACCTGACGTTGAAACGGCGTCCCGCCGGTGGCGGTCGGCAGAGTATCGATAATCGCGAGATCGCCATCGAAGTATTGCCGCAGCTTCGCGCTCAGCCCGCCCGGATCGCGCGCATCAAGACGTTCATAACCCTCATGGCGGTAGTGGATGTCGAGCAGTTGCTCCATACGGTCACGGTGCTGATCCCACTCCACGGCGCGCAGGTTAAATTGTTCATCGCAAATGACCCACAACGGCCCCAGCGGGGTATCGATTTTATCTTGCAGTAGCGTCAGCATCGGTCTTCCTTCTACGAGGTTATTTCGGCAAGAGCACACCATATCATGACGTGCGCTCTGCCAACTATACCTCCGAAAGGTCAGCAAATAATGAAAGGCTGTACTATTAATTTATAAATACGAATCGCAGTCATTTAAATTCCGTCATTCGATTGCCCAATCGCAAATTGCCGGAATAAAGGGACGGGGAGCAATGTTTATTTTTGCATTAACTAGCAGGCGCGGCAGAAAGAGCATTTTGCTACCTTTGTCTGGCGGCGAATTCCCCTGTGCGGAGGAGCGTTCAGTTCAAATCTCTATGCAGTTTGTCATACGCACGCGAATTAGCGTGAACTGGCTAATTCACCGGGAGGCACCCGGCGTCGCAGATAAATATACAGGCATTCCTTGAGTCAATTATTTTTCCAGCGCTTTGGCGCTGGTTTTTTTTAACCAACAGAAAGGTGGCGATATGCAATACATATTAACGGGAGTTGTTGTGTTGATTATCAGTGGGTTAGCTATCAATTTGCTGTCGTTGGCCATCGAAAGTCTGTGTAAAACGCTCCTGAACCGCACCACAATTCGTTAACTCACGCAGGCCCTCCCTGGCCTGTCGCTGCGTTAGGGCAAACGCGGATAGATGCCGGGACCTATCGGCAGCCCGACAAGATACCAGCCCACCAGCAGCAGTAGCCAGACGGCTAAGAAAATGAGTGGGTAGGGTAATACCAGCGAATAGTAGGTGCCCAGTTTGGCATCGGGCCGGTAGCGCTGTAAAAAGCCGAGAAACAGCGGCACAAACGGCGATACCGGCGCGAGCGGCAGCACGGAAGAGTCAGCGATTCGGAACAGGATCTGCGCAAACGTCGGGTGAAAGCCCAGCAGCATAAACATTGGTACAAAAATGGGCGCCAGAATCGACCAGATAGCCGAACCGCTGGCGATAAACATACATAAAAACGCCGACAGTAGCGCCAGGCCGACAAATGCCGGCACCCCATTCATCCCGGCGCTCTCCAGCACATCGGTCAGACCAACGGCCATGAATTTCCCCATATTGCTCCAGTTAAACATGGCGACAAACTGGGCCAGCGGGAAGACCATCACGATAAATCCGGCCATCTCCTTCATCGGCTCGATCATTAACTGCGGCAGGTCAGCCTGACGGCGAATTTTGCCGGTGGCGATGCCGTAAGCTAAAGATACGACAAAGAAAAAAAAGATAATCAGCGGCACTATGCCTTTAATAAAGGGCGAGGGCATCACGGTATGCTTGATGGGATCGCGCAGAATGCCGTTGTCCGGCACCACCATCAGTGCGATAACCGCCACAAACAACAGCGCCGCGATACCGGCAATGCGCAGCCCGAAGCGTTGTTCCGCCGTCAGCGTCTGTAGGGTTTCATCGCTCTTACCCTGCCACTTTCCTAACCGCGGCTCGACCAGTTTATCGGTAATCAATCCGCCGACCAGAGTAAGTACGATGACTGAGGTAGCCATGAAGTACCAGTTGTCGATGACGCTAACATGCAGCGAGGCATCGAGCGTTTTCGCCGCTTCGGTACTGATACCGGAGAGCAATACGTCGGTGGTGACAATGAGTAAATTTGCCGTGAATCCGCAGCCAACGCCGGCGATTGCCGCCAGTAACCCCGCCACTGGATGACGACCGACGGCGAGAAACATCAACGCCCCTAGCGGCGGCATAATGACCAGCGCCGCGTCGGAAGAGATATGGCTGAAAAAGGCGATAAATAGCACCATATAACTGGCGTAACGCGCGCTAACGTGCGATGACATCTTGACCATCAGCGATGGCAGCAGGCCGACGCGTTCGGCAAAACCGGCGCCGAGCACCAGCGCCAGAATCGCCCCCAGCGGCGCGAAGCCGCTAAAGTTTTTAATCACGTTTGGCAGAAACCAGTGCAGCCCTTCCACGCTGAGCAGATTCTTTACCACCACTCGCGAACCGTCGGTGGGGTTCTGTACGCCGACGTTTAGCGCCGACAAGATGGCGGTAGCGGCCATCAGCGCCACTATCAGATAGATAAACAGCAAAAATGGATGCGGAACCTTATTACCTATTTTTTCAACCCAGCCATACAGCTTACCGGTGGGGGAATGCGACGGTATGGATGACATACTCATGGGCGTTCCTCAGTTGTCGTTGTTGTGTTGGTTGCGGCATGCCTCAGGGGTTGTCAGCTGTTGTTTTTATTGGCGATTGCCATGCGCTGTACGCTATTCCAGAGGCTAGTTTTTCTTATTTTAAAATTGATGGTACGACGTCACGCGGGATCGGGCACTGATATGGGCTAACCGCCAGTACCTGAGCCAGTTCCTGCTGGCTTGCTTCAAGCAACGGCCTGTCGCTGAACAAACGAATTGCCGTTGCTCCCAGTATCTTACCCGCCAGCAGCATCCCTTTATGGGCAATGGAGGTTCTTCCCTGGCTCACCAGTTGCCAGCTATGCAGCGGCGTACCGATGGCGAAACAGGGGCTAAAACACTGGGCCACCGGCGCTTTCCAGCTCACGTCGCCGACGTCGGTAGATCCCGCCAGCACGTTTTCCGTTGCCGCCCACGGCGCGACTTCATCAATCAGCACCGTGTCGTGATGGCGGCGGGCAAACGCTTTTCCTTCTTCACCGCTGGTGCCGGCAATATTCTTCAGGCTGTTCTGTATATCGTTCACGCCGAGCGTGGCGCGAATATCCGCTGCGAAAGCGCGCTCTTCGTTACTCCATTGCGGCGTACCGTAATGACATACGGCCTGATACATTGCCGCTTCCAGCGTGCGATTGGGGAGATAGCTGGAACAGGCTTTTTCAAAACGACAGCTGACGCTGGTTTCGGTCATCAGCGCGGCACCCTGAGCAATTTTCTCAATACGGGCAAAGATTTGCTGCACGTCGGCCATTTCCGGAGCGCGAATCAAATACAGCACTTCAGCCTGCGCCTGCACCACGTTGGGCGACACGCCGCCGGTATCCGTAATGGCGTAGTGCACACGCGCTTTCTCGATAATATGCTCATTGAGGAAGTTACTGCCGGTGGTCATCAGCGTGACGGCGTCCAACGCGCTACGCCCAAGATGCGGTGAGTTTGCCGCGTGGGCGGCGGTTCCGGTAAAGCGCCACGCCGCCTGAATATTGGCCAGCGTGCTGGTGCTGAACATCCCGGCCCAGGCTTCCGGATGCCAGGTGAGGGCGGCGTCGATATCATCGAATAGCCCCTCGCGCACCATAAAGGTTTTACCCGAGCCGCCTTCTTCACCCGGGCAGCCATAAAAGCGCAGGGTGCCCGAGCCGCCATGCTGCTGCAGCCACTGTTTCGCAGCGACAGCAGCGGCGAACGCTGCGGTGCCAAGTAGATTATGCCCACAGCCGTGGCCATTTTCCCCCGGCGTCGCGTAAGTTGGTTCAGCACTGTGCGCCTGTTGGCTGAGTCCTGCCAGCGCATCAAACTCGCCGAGCAGGGCGATGACTGGTTTACCCTCGCCAAAGCTGGCGATAAACGCATTGGGGATTCCACCAGCGTGACGGCTTAGTTGAAAACCTTCCGCTTCCAGCGCGTCGGCCAACCGCGCGGCGGACCAGAATTCCTGGAATCGGGTTTCCGGATGATCCCAGATATCATCGGCAATAGCGCAAAAATCGTCGCGTCGCGATTCAATGATGTCATCAACAAATTGATAGATCTTTTCCATCACACACCTCGCTGCCAGGGAAAGTTGAGCGCGATGCGCGCCAGCGTCTCGACCGCGATGGTCATGACCCCTTCGTCGAAATCAAATTTCTCATTGTGATGTCCGGCGCTCAGTTCAGTACCGAAAATCATGTATGAAGCCAGTCCGCCGCGCTCCTGTACCCGCGCCATCATCAAAGTGGCATCTTCGGATCCCGCCGGCGCAGCAATATGATCCACCGCCTCTATCACACCTGGCACCTGTGCTGCCTGCTCACGCAGGTATTGCACCCACGCCGGAGAGGGGGCGCTGGAGGTCGCCGCGCCCATGAGCCGTAGTTCATAGCGGGCTTCATACATCGCTGCGGCGCCGGCAATCACGTTTTGCGCCCGCTCAAACACATACTGGTTGATAGCTTCCGTCTCGCCGCGGGTTTCCACTTTTATCAGCGCGGAAGAAGGGACCACGTTGCGCCCGGTGCCGGCCTGCATAACACCGACGTTAACCCGTGAGGCGCCGGCGCTGTGCG
>ERZ791834.1185-NODE-1185-length-13229-cov-4.97746_pt1 | contig 13229 bp, 10 predicted proteins | sample MGYA00510293_ERZ791834 | MGnify/ENA primary metagenome ERZ791834 (study PRJEB30046, sample SAMN00715253) | human gut metagenome | study: EMG produced TPA metagenomics assembly of the A metagenome-wide association study of gut microbiota in type 2...
AAAGATTTTGTCTTGATTACCAATGTTGAGCAAAATAAGTTTTATGAGAAACTGCATCAAGAGACTGGTTTTGATAAAGATCCACGTATTAAGTTTGTCGGAACTGTTTATGATCAGGAATTACTCAAGTATATCCGTGAACATGCTTTTGCTTACCTCCATGGTCATGAAGTTGGTGGAACTAACCCGTCTTTGTTAGAAGCACTGTCTTCAACAAAGCTCAATCTTCTGCTTGATGTCGGATTTAATCGTGAGGTCGGAGAAGATGGGGCGATGTATTGGAAGAAGGATGAACTAGCTCAGATTATTGATAAAGCAGAGCAGTTGGATAACACAGCAATTGAAAAATTAGATTATCAATCAAGCCAACGAATCAATCAATCTTTTACTTGGGAGAAGATTGTTAGTGAGTATGAAAAGGTGTTTAAGGGATAGGTAATGAAGAGGATTTTATACTTACATGCAGGTGCAGAAATGTATGGAGCAGATAAGGTCTTATTAGAGTTAATTAAAGGACTGGATAAGCAAGAATTTGAAGCACATGTGATTTTACCAAACAAAGGTGTTTTAGTTGAAGCTTTGCGTCAAGTGGGTGCTAAAGTTGAAGTTATAGAATATCCTATTCTTCGACGGAAATATTTTAATCCCAAAGGCATGATTGACTATATCCGCTCCTATCATCGCTATGCTAAAAAGATTGCCACTTATGCGAAACAACATCAGATTGACCTTGTTCATAATAATACAACGGCTGTTTTGGAAGGAATTTACCTCAAACGGAAGTTGAAGTTGCCTCTTTTATGGCATGTTCATGAAATCATTGTTAGACCTAAATTTGTTTCTGATTTCATTAATATTCTAATGGGACGATATGCTGATAGAATTATCACAGTTTCAGAAGCAGTTGCAAATCATGTATTGGCATCTCGTTTTGTGAATAAAGAGCAAATTTCTGTCATTTACAATGGAGTGGATAATGCTACTTATTATCCAAAAGATAATCAATCTATTCGGGAACAATTTGAGATTGATCAGACTTCCATGGTTATTGGAATGATAGGACGCGTGAATGCATGGAAAGGTCAGAATGATTTTTTAGATGCAGTAATTCCGATTTTGAAAGGTAACTCTAACATAGTAGCTTTCCTAGCAGGGAGTGCTTTTGAGGGTGAAGAATGGCGCGTGCAAGAGTTGGATGCAAGAATTGCTTCCCTACCAGTAGCTGAACAGATTAAGCGTATTGATTATTACGCTAATACGAATGAGCTATATAATATGTTTGACATTTTTGTGCTTCCAAGTACCAATCCAGATCCGCTACCAACAGTAGTGCTAGAAGCAATGGCATGTGGAAAGCCGATTGTAGGCTATCGACATGGTGGTGTTTGTGAAATGGTAGAAGAAGATATCAATGGTTTGTTAGCGAAACCAAATGATTTTGAAGCTTTATCTCGACTTATTCAGAATTTAATAGATAATCCAGAAAAAATCAGCGAATTTGGACAAACTTCGATGAAACGTCAGAAAGAGATGTTTTCTCTGGAGAGCTATATAAATAATTTTTCAAATCAATATGAAAAATTGTCGGAATAACGAAACGATTAAAAATAATTTAATTGTTAAGTATAGTTTATTTTGTTCTTTATAAAAATTTATTAATTATTTAAAGTTTAAAGAATAGTTGAATCGACATAGACAGAAGATTAGTATAAATATAGGTACTTCAATGTTATATATTAGTTGAACAAAGGTGGAAAGAGTTTGAGAAAGTAGGTAAAATAACTGTGTTTTTAACTCGTGAGGAAAGTCAAGAAATCAAAGGAATTGCAATTTTGCTAATGCTATTTCATCATCTTTTTGCATTTTCAGATAGAATTCCGAATGGTTTACACTATTCCAACTTTACGGTTACGTTAGCAAAATTTGGTAATGTTTGTGTTCCAATTTTTTTGTTTATTAGTGGATATGGGCTTGCTAAAACAAAGAAAAAAACTGTTAATGATTTTTTTAATAGAATCAAAGATTTTTATCTACGATATTGGCTAGTTTTTGTTCTTTTTATTCCAATTACTTTCTTAGTTGGGAAAGTAGAGATCACACCCCTAAGCCTATTTTTTAATCTGACTGCTTTAAAAACAAGCTATAATGGAGAATGGTGGTTTGTGACTCTATATATATTTTTATTATTAATAACACCTTTTCTTTATAAAATATCTTCTATAAAAATTTTATTACTAACTGTTACTTTATCAGTATTTCATTTTGTAGGATATAGATTACTTGCTTCAAATTCTTTTTTTATTTTTGTTCCTAATTTCACCCCTATTATTGCATTTGGTATAGGTTTTATAGTCACTAGGTATGAAACAATAGTGATGGAAAGAATAGATTATTTTTGTAAAAAATTTGCTAATATAATTGGACTATTATTTTTACTATTCATATTTTTCTTTCTCTTAATAATTGGAGCACGAATACCTAGTTCTATGAGTTTGATATGTCCGGCTTTTATTTTATATTTTAAATATGCCCTTTCTAATAAGAAACATGCAAAAAAATTTCTAAGGGAACTTGGTAATCGTAGTATGTTCATGTGGTTGACACACAGTTTTTACTGTTATAAACTAATACCAAGTTTAATATATTCACCAAGAATTGCATTGTTAGTATTTCTATTATTAGTTTTTATTTCATATGTGACCGCAATGGTTTTAGAAAAGATTTATACTAAGACAATGTTACTTATACCACACCTTTGTAACAAAAACGGGAGGTAGCTTTGTATAGTATTGTTTTAAAGATGAAAGAATCATCTTAGCTAATGAAAATAAGTTTGTTGGTTGCTATAATAAATTAAAGATAAGTATAAAGCGATTCTAAATTTAGTATAAATTTTGAGGGAGATAATTAACTAATGAAAAATTTAATAATATTGGATAGTGAAATTCGAAGAGACTTGAAAGAATTTTATGAATCTTTAGAAGGAGGTAGTGAAGTAGTTATTACTACTTATGAAACTCCATTGATTCGAAAAGTTAGAAATTTCAAAATTGTTGGTAGTCCTTTTTATCATTTTCTAATGTGGAAAAAGTCTTATAATTATGCTAAGAAATTAATTGAAAAAGATGTAAAAAAAATTGTTTGTTTAAATCCTCTGGTAGGCATATTTTTAGGTTTGTTTAATGATAAAGGAATTGATATTACGCTAGCTGGTTTTCTTTTTGAACCCAAAAGAAATAAAATTTATTATAATTTGAGAAAGTATTTGGTGAATAGAACATTAAAAAATGTAAATCGTGTAGTGGTGTATAGCAACAAAGAAGTTGAGTATTACTCAGAGATTTTTCCTAAATATCAAGAGAAATTTAAGTTTATACATTATGGTTTAGATTATGAAAATAATGACTCTTATCAAGGTAAACTTCCTGAAAAATTCTTTTTCTCAGGGGGAGGAAGTAATCGTGATTATGAAACGCTTGTTAAAGCCGTTGAAAAATCTGACAATACCTTACCTTGTGTGATTGCTACTCAACCTTGGAAAGTACCAGCGCATGATTCAAAAGTTCAAGTATTATCAGATGTAGTTGTAGAGACATTTGGAGATGTTATGCATCATTCAGAAGCTTTGGTGTTATCTTTGAAAGATATTAACCTATCTGCTGGACATATGGTAATGTTGCAAGCAATGTCACTTGGAGTTCCAATCATTGTAAATGATATTCCATCAGTTAGGGACTACGTAGATGAGAGCTCTGTACTTTTTTATCCTTCAGAAGATCATGAGTCTTTGGCAAGTTTATTGGATAATTTTAAGCCTTCAGACAGTGAAGTGATTGAACGAACAAAAGTCTCTCAATCTTTATATAATAATCATTATACATCTTTACAATTAATGGAGAGGTTATTAGACATCTAGAAAATTGAGGGTAAGGAAATGATAGAAAAAATTGATTTTGTTGTGACATGGGTTAATGGGAATGACCCAGTATGGAAAAAAAGTAAAACCATGTTTGCAACAGATAGTGAGAATCAAATCATGAACTCTGACGCGCGTTATCGTGACTGGGAGTTTATGAAATATTGGTTTCGCGCAGTTGAACAAAATGCACCTTGGGTCAACAAAATTTTTTTAATAACTGAAGGTCATATACCTGAATGGCTGGATTTAAGTTGTGAAAAATTAGTACATATTCGTCATAAAGATTATATTGATGAAAAGTATTTGCCTACTTTTAATTCTAATGTAATTGAGTTGAATATTAGCAACATTGGCGATTTGTCAGAATACTTTGTGTTATTTAATGACGATATGCTAATAAACAAATCAGTTAGACCTGAAGATTTTTTTGAAGATAGTAATCCAAGAGATACAGGAATATTTAGTCCTATTGTTCCAAGTAGGGGGACGATTGGGAGTATAGTGCTGAACAATGTAGAAATTATCAATGATTATTTTAATGCTAGACAGGTAATTAAAAAGAATTTTTTTAAATTTTTTAATTTAAAATATGGTAAACATTTAATAAAAAATTTTTGTGTATTACCTTGGAAAAGCATATTAGGATTTTATGATTCTCATATTCCTGTCAGTTATAAAAAATCTACATTTTATATGGTATGGGAAAAAGAGAAAGAGCTATTAGAAGAAACATCTAGTCATAAATTTAGGACAAATCAAGATATTAACCATTGGTTAATGCGTTATTGGCAACTTTGTCAAGGAAAGTTTATTCCTAGAAAAGAAAGTTTTGGTAAATATTACAATATATATAGTGATTTAACTGTAATTGTTGAAGACATTAAGTTTAGCAAGCATAGCTTAATTTGTTTGAATGACGGTGAGGTTGATAATTTTGAAGAATCGAAGAAAGTAATCTTGCAGGCTTTTCAAGATCGTTATCCTAATAAATCCATGTTTGAAAAATAGAAATTACACGAACTTAAAAGATTGTCTATAGAAAATAGTTGTATAAATTGGCTTAAGGAAGGGAATAACTTATGAGAAAAGTAATGTTGGTTTTTGGGACACGCCCTGAGGCCATCAAAATGTGTCCATTGGTTAAAGAACTAAAGAAAAGTAATAAGTTTGAAACACTTGTTTGTGTAACCGGACAACATAGAGAAATGTTGCAACAAGTGTTAGATGTTTTTGATATAGTTCCTGATTATGATTTGGACATTATGAAGGAAGGACAAACGCTTTATAGTATTACAACGGCTATTTTGGATAAAATTAAGCCGGTTCTAGAAGTTGAAAAGCCCGATATTGTCTTAGTTCATGGAGATACAACAACAACATTTGCCACTTCATTGGCTGCCTTCTATTCAAATATTAAAGTTGGGCATGTGGAAGCTGGTTTGAGGACCTATAATCTTCAAAGTCCATTTCCAGAAGAATTTAATAGACAAGCTGTTTCTATTGTTTCAAGTTTTAATTTCGCCCCAACAGAACAGGCTAAGAAAAATCTATTACAAGAAGGTAAGAAAGAAGCAACAATTTTTGTTACTGGCAATACGGCTATTGACGCCTTACGTACAACCATTACTGAATCTTATACGAATCCAATTTTGGATTGGGTAAATGATAGCAAGTTAATTCTTTTAACGGCTCATAGACGTGAAAATTTAGGAATACCTATGGAAAATATGTTCAAAGCTGTTAAGAGAGTTTTAGAAGAGCACAAAGACGTTAAGATTCTCTATCCAATACATAAAAACCCTAAGGTACGTGAAATTGCTAAGAAAATATTCGGCAATGAAACACGAATAAAGCTTATTGAACCCTTGGAAGTTATTGATTTTCATAATTTTATGAAGCAATCTTACATGATTTTAACAGATTCTGGAGGTGTTCAAGAAGAAGCTCCTTCTCTTGGGAAACCAGTTTTAGTGATGCGAGATACTACAGAACGTCCAGAAGGGGTAGAAGCCGGAACCTTAAAACTTGTTGGAACTCAGGAACAGACAATTTATGAAGAGTTCACTAAATTATTAACAAATCAGGAAGTTTATAATCAAATGAGTAGAGCAAGCAATCCTTATGGTGATGGATTTGCTAGCGAAAAAATTGTTAAGATTTTAGAAAGTCATTTATAAAATAATGATGATATGGAATAGAATAATTAAAAAATTTGTAGTATTTTTATAATTTATTAAATAAATGGGTTGTTAGATGAATAAACATAATAAAATTACAGTTGTACATATAGGGGATTTTTTGTGGTATCCACCAGTAATTAATCTCATTGAGAATCTTTTGCATAATCATGTAAAAGTTGACTTGATTAGTGCGACTGAAGAAAATAGAGTGCCAGAAATCATGCAAAATAATAGTGATTTCAATTATATTCGTATTCCTTACGATCTTGGTTCAGGTGTGAAATCGAAGTTTGTTCGAGTCTTTTCAAATCGAAAAATAATTAGAGCAGTCGTTACAACATCAATGAAAACGTCAGATATTCTTTGGACGACTACTGATGTTGCTATTAAAGTACTAGGCAAGCAATTATTTGAGTATAAGCATGTGATGCAGCTGATGGAGCTAATTCAACGTTTTCCTCATTTTACTAATATCAAAGCCTTGGATTTTCCAATTGACGAATATGCTAGAAAAGCTTACAGAGTTGTTGTGCCGAACTTGGATAGAGCTTTTATTCAACAGGCTTGGTGGAATTTAAAGGAAGTGCCAACTGTTTTACCGAATAAACCATACTCTATAAATCGTGGAGAATTATCTCAATCCACTCAAGAAGCATTAGAAAAAATCAAAAGCGAGACAAGAAAGATTATTCTATATTCAGGTATTATTACTCCAGAAAGAAATATAGAAGAATTTGCAGCTGCAATCCGGAGTCGTGAAGATTATGTCTTATATGTAATCGGTCGAAGTGCATCTGGTGAGACTTATTTAAATAAATTGTTGGATGAAAATCCTAACATTGTTTATTTAGGTTATCATATTGCTCCATCTCATTTAGAGTTTATTCAATATGCTCATATTGGCTTGGCTCCATATGTTCCAACACAATCGAAATTACATCCTGAAATCAATGCCCTCTATTGTGCTCCAAATAAAATTTACGAATATAGCGCATTTGGCGTTCCTATGGTTGGAACAAATGTTTTAGGCCTATTAAGACCTTTTGAGCAGTATGGTATTGGGAAATGTGCGAAAGATATGACATCAAAGTCTATTTTAGAGTGTGTTGAATATATTGACGAACACCATGATGAAATGAGAAATAATTGCTTGAAGTTTTTTGAAAAAGATAATCTGGATAAAATTGTTCAGGATATTATAGAGGGGTAGGAATTTATCAATGGTCAAACTATCATCTTTATATAAGGCGATTGTTGTAATCTTTGTGGCCTTTATGGTGGGAGTTCCCTTGCTTTTTCCTATTGAGATAATTGGGGCCTTTACTCAAAGAATTATTATTATACTAGTTTCTATTTTACTTTGTATTCCTATTTTATTAAATAAAAGTACCGAATTGAGAAGAGAACTGAGATTTTTAAATCATTATTTTTTTCTTTATCTTTTAGTAATCGCTATAATGCTAGTATTTTCGCATATGACTTATGGCTATTCGTGGGAACAATTAATTAAAAATGTTTTATTGGAGTATCTGCTCCCCATAATAGCATTCCCGATTATATTTATTTTTCATACAGATGATTCAATACAAGGCTTCTTATCTCTTGTTTCAAAGATCGTTTTGTTTATGTTGTTCATAAGAATGTTTAGTTGGGCGATGTATAACTTTAGAGGACAGATTTATTTTTCAAGATTGTTATTCCAGTATGAAGAATGGATTAGAGATGGTTTTCAGAGAATAGAATCCGGTATGCTTTATGGGATAACTCTAGTCTTTGTTGCAGTTCAATCTTTAAATAACAGAATGAAGGGATTGATTTATAAATGTCTCTTAGCTTTCATGATTTTATTTCTACTAGTTGTTACGCGTGTTCGCTTTCAGACTTTTATTTCTGTTTTAACAGTCGGTGCGATATACAGTTTTTATAAAACTAAGACAAAAGGCGGTTTTTTGTTAAAAACACTCTTGTTTATATGCCTGTTTGGAATGTTGATGTTTAATTCTCAATTATTAGAAGCCTTTGTAGATAAAATTTCAACTAGTGGTCAATATGGAGCATCGACAGTGGTTAGATTTCAAGGAGTGGACCATTATTTATCTATTATGGCTCAAAAAAAAGCCTATTTTGGTTTGGGATTTTTACTTAAAGGAAACTATATGGTAGATGCTTTAATGGCTAGAAACCAGTGGAGCATTTATTATCTTGATGATTTAGGCATACTAGGAACATTTGTACAGATTGGACTATTTACTATAGTAACACATATTTTTCTGTTTATAAAGGCTATTCAAGTCACAATAAAGTGTTTTAAACAAGCAAATAGAGATTATCTGTTGTATTCTCTTGGTTTAACAATTTACTTAGTTGGTTCATGCTTGTTGTTAAATATTTTTGATAGGCAAAGAATTTTTGATGTGCCGTTTTATTTAGCAATTTATAGTTTTTTAGATGCTAAGGTTTCAAGCGCAATTTCTAATCAAACATTAGAAAAAGTTGAAGAGAAAGGAACTTATGGAAGAGAAATTTAAAGTAAAATCTGTAAGATACAATTTCTTAATGAATATCATTCTGAAAATGTCTGGAGTAATTTTTCCTTTAATTACATTTCCATATGTTTCTAGGGTATTACTTAGCGCTGCAAATGGGAAAATTGCTTTTGCCAGTTCAGTAGTCAGTTATTTCTCGTTAGTTGCTTCAATGGGAATTCCTTCTTATGGTATTCGGAAATGTGCTGAGGTTAGAGATAACAGAGAAAAATTATCAAAAGTAGTCACAGAATTATTGACTATTAATTCCATTTGTACTTTACTATCATATTTAGTATTTGTGGTGTTAGTAATAACAATTCCACGTTTCTCAAGTGAAACTTTATTGTTTTCTATTACATCGTTGACAATTCTGTTTAATATGCTAGGAGTGGAATGGTTTTATCAAGCAATTGAGCAGTATCAGTACATTACAATCAGAAATATTTCATTTAAAATCATTTCAATTATTTTAATGTTTGTGTTTGTTCACAAGCCATCTGATTATATTTTGTATGCAGGAATAAATGTTTTTGCTTCAGTTGGTTCAAATATTCTAAATGCATTGAAATTATCAAAATATGTTGATTTAGGTATTAAAAGACATCAAAAGTATGAACTGCTCATTCACTTAGCACCGATTGTAACACTCTTCTTATACAATGCGACGACCGTTATCTTTACAAGTCTTGATCAGGTAATGCTCGGCTTTATTAAGGCTAATGAAAGTGTGGGTTACTACTCAGCAGCAATCAAAATACAAAATATTTTAGTAAGTTTGATTACCGCCCTAGGAGCAGTGATGTTACCAAAGATTTCGTATGTTTTAAAGAATGAAGGACGGAAAAACTTTGAGCAGATGATAAGGAAATCCTTTGAGTTTATTATCATTTCTGCTATACCAATGTGTTTTTTAATTATTATTTTAGCGAAAGAGATTATTGTAGTATTGGCAGGGAAAGATTATTTACCTGCCATACCCATGTTACAATTTCTAATGCCATCTTTGATTTTTATCGGCTTGAGTAGCGTAACCGCCTGGCAGTTACTAATCCCTCTGGGAAAAGAGAAATATACTGTTATCGGAGCGCTTGCAGGGGTAATTGTTAATTTAGGATTAAACTCTTTAATGATTCCTGCTTTGGGAGGAGTAGGAGCGGCAGTTGCCTCGACACTAGCAGAATTAGCCGTTCTATCTGTTCATGTGAAAGCCTTAAAAGATATTGTCAGTCGAACTTTTGAAAAGAGAGAATTACTCATTTCAATATCATCTACCCTTATCGCATCGGGAGTAGTGTTAGTGATGAAGTATAATATTTTAGTCAAAGTAGCTTTCTTTGCGTGTGTAGTGTATGGCGTCTTGTTTGTAGGAGTGTATGGGGTGTTACTTCTTTTATTCAGAGAAAAGTTAGCAAGTGAAACATTAGATAGTTTAAAAACGATGGTTATAAGAAAGCGAGGATAGATGATGGACACTTGTTCATGCATGATTTTAAATTACAATGATGCAAAGACTGTGAAAAAATTAGTAACAGAGATTGAAAATTATCCTGTCTTTGATCATATTCTTGTTGTGGATAACTGCTCAACAGACGATTCTTTTTCAAATTTGCAATCTTTAGTTTCTGAAAAAGTTATGGTTATAAAGACCGATAAAAATGGTGGTTATGGCTATGGAAACAATGTTGGAACAAGATATATTAAAGAGCAGTTTAATTCTAAATATGTTCTTTTATCTAATCCGGATGTCGTCTTTTCTAATGATCTTATTCAAAGATTTGTTATGACGATGGAGAAGCAACCTCAGTTAGCTTTGATTTCTGCCATTCAACACGATATCAATGATCAGCCGATTCACGATTTGTCTTGGAGAGTTCCAACTTCATTTGAATATGCCATTTTAAACTCAAGTAAGCTTGCACGTTTTTTTCCAACAAATGATGTGTTGGATTTTAGTAAATCTGAGCAGTATGTTGATTGTGTTCCAGGTGCTTTGTTACTTTATGATACAGATAAATTTCTAGAAGTAGATGGTTATGATGAGGAAATGTTTTTGTTTGGAGAAGAAACTACTCTTGGATTTAAATTTAAAGAAAAAGGGTACAAATCATTGTTAATTCTGGATGATTACTATAGGCATGAGCATTCTGTTAGTATCAATAAATCGATTAGTCAAAAAAGTAAGCAACTTGAGATTTTATATCATAGTAGATTATTGTTTATGAAAAAGTATTTAAAGTCAAGTAGCTTAATGCTGGCTCTTGCACGATTTTTTCAAAAGAGAACTTTAAGAAAATTACATTAAAATAAAAGTAGGAAGACAAATGCAGGAACAATTTACATTAACTAAGGTTCAAGAATTAGAATTTGGTATCTTACAGTTTATTAAAAAAGTGTGTGATGAGAATCAAATTCGTTATTATCTAGCGTATGGTACATTAATTGGTGCAGTACGACACAAGGGATTTATTCCTTGGGATGATGATATTGATATTATGATGCCTAGGAAAGATTATAAAAAATTATTAGCAATTTTAAATGAACAACAACACCCCTATTATAAACTCATATCTGCTGATACAGATAAACGGTTTCAAGTGCCACTTCCTAAGATTGTTGATACACGGACACTTCTCGTTCAAGATTATGATATTATTGAACCAGTTCCGTTAGGTGTTTATGTTGATATCTTTTTGATGGATGGTGCTGGAGATGATTATCATATTGCAGTGAAACACTATGATGAAGCATTTAAGCTTTATAGATATTGGAAAAAGTCTCGCTTGAAATTAGCTCCTTCTTCGATGTCTAAATTAAAGGGATTGTTAAGATGGTTGAAAAATCTTCCTTTTAAAATGAGGGGGAGTAGGCATTATATTCAAAAATTGACAGAGCATAATAGTCAATATGATTTTGACAAAAGTCTTTATATTGCTACTTATGAAACTGGAACTTCTGATGCTAAAAAATGTATTTTTCGATATGATAAATTTGGTGTAGGTCACTTTCTTGAATTTAATGGTGAACTATTTCAAGTTCCTCAAGATTATGATAATATCTTAAAATCAGAATATGGAAATTATATGATATTGCCTCCTAAAGAAAAACAAGTTTCTCATCATTCTTATAATTTACAGTGGAATTTAAAGAAGATGAGATAGTTAATTTTTATTTATTCACATTTATATATTAAAATTAAAAATAACTGAGGAGATGAGGTGCTATCCTCCTTTCAAATCATGGATAAATGAATGCCCTTTTACCTAAGAAAATTATGATAAAACTGTCTGTGGGATTGCCAATTTTGGTTACTCTGAGGTATACAGATGATAGGCAAGAATTTCACTGTTAAAGCTATCCAAGATTGGTGAGAAATATAACTTTTGATGACTTGCTGAAGTGGAGAACTCAGTGACATCTGTATAATATTGCTCGTAGGAGCTTGAAGCTTTCAATTGGATTATCAGCTTTCTTTCCAATCTCACCTTGGTAAGAAGAGCATTTTCGCTTACCAATGAATGTGCGTTTTAATTTTTTGATTCTTATCTTCCAAATGTGATTGTTATCAGGTGATAATAGTAAGTCAAACAAGTAAATTTAGTGATGCTAAGAAGTATATTTAAGCTCTATAATCTCTATAGTGGTTAGATCCACTGTAGAGATTATAGAGCTTTTTGAGTGTACATAAAAAGTCTCATAAGAATTATAATGAAAGCACCATACAATACGCTAGAAAGCTGCTCGTGAAACTTATTAAGAATACCACAAAATTAATCGGAATTAAAGACTCTAATATGACTATTTCATTCGTTTTTGAAAAAAATACTCACATTGAGATTCAAGAAAAACTGGATTATCCAGCATCTAGGTCGGACATTCTTGAAGACATGCATTGCCATCATGAATCAGTATGACAAAAAATCATTGCCTTATCGATCTCTAAAGAATTACTAGCGACTCTTTCAAAAGGACAGTCGAAAACTATCACACAATACCTTCTATTCAGGGACTTCCCGTCAAACCTTGTCGCCATACGAATTTATTAAGAAAACACTAGGATTCTCAAACGAGATCACCAATTACTATAATCTCTATCAATTTTTGCTTTTTCACTTTTAAGAGAAGAGGGTGGCTGAGTTTTTTGAGCTAATCCATAACAACTTAGCTGTCATCAATTCTTATTTTCAGATTGTTTTTAAAACTTTTCTTAAGCATAAACAATACATCACAAGCGCACTAGAATCAGATTATTTGAACTCCAAACTTGAAGTTACAAACAAGCTTATTAAAGATATCAAGTGTTAGGGGTTCGGCTTTAGAAATTTTTTAAACTTTAAGAAGCCTGTTTTCATCATGCTAAACATTAAAAAAGAAAAGACCAATATGGTCCTTTCTCGATGTTAGCTTTTCCTCACCCACCACAGTTGATAAAGAGCCTAAAGCTAACGATTTGGGGTTATGATTTAAAGCGAATTTATGATTCAATTAAGACTTTTTAGAATAATTAGGAACCCATTTACCGTCAGCTCCTACATAGTATCTACCATTGTCAACCCAAGAATTTCTCGCCATTTTACCATCTTGCCCAACCCAATAGGTATTGTC
>ERZ791834.1198-NODE-1198-length-13079-cov-7.55475_pt1 | contig 13079 bp, 5 predicted proteins | sample MGYA00510293_ERZ791834 | MGnify/ENA primary metagenome ERZ791834 (study PRJEB30046, sample SAMN00715253) | human gut metagenome | study: EMG produced TPA metagenomics assembly of the A metagenome-wide association study of gut microbiota in type 2...
GCAGCCGTCCTTGCCGCACGGGTCCTGGCCGTCGTCCGGTTCGGGGGTGAGTCCGCCGTTGTTGTCGGTCACGGTCGCGTCGAGCATGAGCACGGCCTTGGCCGGGGACTGGTAGGCATCGAGCTTCGTCTTGGTGCTGCCGTCCGTGGAGTCGACCACGGCATCCTTGATGCCAACCCATGTGGTACCAGCGTCGCCGGATGCGGAGCTGTGCACAGCGCTGCTGTCGTATGTGTTGACCACGTCGAACAGCTTCACTTCCCAACGATCGAGTCCGGTGTTCAGCGCATCGTCTGCCGTGTTCTTCTGCGAGAAGATCTTGTTGCCGTCCTGTGCGGAGGTGCGGGCCTCACTAGCGTTCGCGGCCGCCTTGCGGTAAATGCGATAGGTGTTGTATGCCTTGTCGCCGTTGCCGTCATCGACCGGTCCGAGGATGTCGCTCATGGTGTTGAAGTCCCATACGGACTTGAGTTTGGTGTTCGAGAACGGGTCGACCAGTCCGCTGGCACCGCGAATCGTGTCGGCGTAGACCATGTGGTCGTCTGCCAGCACGCCCTCGTCGTTCAGTCCGGCGAAGCCGCCCGTGTAGCCTGTGGAAAGATCCTTCACACCGTCGGTATCCTGAGTTGCCCCTCCGCCGAACACGTCATAGCCATTGGCGATGCCCGTTACGGTGGACTGTTCCACGCGGGTGCGGTTGCCCTTGATGAGCTGGACGGTCAGGTTGCTGCCTGATCCACCCATGTCGATGCCGTTCTTGCTGCAAGGCAGTTTGATGACACTATCGCCGATGGTGACAATCGCCACGTCGGTCTGCTGCTGGTTTTCATCATCAGCCTTGGACAGAGCAACACTCACCTTCAGTCCGAACAGGTTCACGTACAGCACGTTGCCTTCCGAAAGCACCTTGAGATCGAATACCTTGCCGAAGATGGCCGGGAACCACTTGCCTAAATCGATGACGCCGACCTGTTCCGCCTTGTCGAGGTACAGGAGCTTGACCAGCGCGTTCACCACTTGCAGCAGCAGTTCCACAAGTACAGAGTTGACCTTCGCGTCAACCAAATAGGCACGGCTGGTTTCACCGACGAATCCGCCGGCAATCTCACCGCTAGTGACCTTCTTGAGATTGTCAGACGTGCAGCCCTTCACCCTGGCCAAGTCCGCGTAGCCGACGAATCCGCCCGCGACCTCACGTCCGGTAGCCTTGTCGGTGGCTTTGCCGTAATTGTCGCCATGGTGTGTGGCGGTGACGGTATAACCGTCCGGGATGCCGGTGACGCGCGAATCGCCAACGTGCGAGCCCCAGATGTCAAGTACGCCGGCCGTGGCACCAAGCAGATTGAGCGCATCCGTGCCGAGTTGTGCATTGTCGGCGGCGACCGTGCCGGATTTGCCAAGATGCCCGATGAAGCCGCCCACGTAGTTCACGCCGGTCACACTGTTGAGGTTGGTGACCGCAGACTGCTTCACAGAGCCATTGATCAGTCCACCGCCGAAGCCACCGACCGCACCGGTGTAACGCTTCGAGTCAAGCATGCCCTTTGTGGTGGAATCATGGGCGACAATCTGGATGCCGTCGCTCACACCGTTGACCTGACCGTCATAGATGAAGGTGCGGAATGCTTCGAGCACGCCCACGTTGCCGACCTTGAGCAGTTTGAGCAGCAGGTTGGTATCCTGCTTATCGCCGGCCTCGCCGCCGCCGACGGAAGCGACGCTGGATACATCAGCAAGACCAAAGAAGCCACCGGCGTATTGCCCGCCTTCGACAGCGCGCAGCCCGTTAACAGTAAGAGAAGCCGGGTCATTGTTCGGATCCGCTTCACTGCCGGTACCTTTGGCGGAATCCTTGTCACCGAGGATCGCGGCTTGCAACGAACCAGCGAAACCGCCGGCGTTCAGGGCATACTTGGCTGTGGTATTACCCTTATCGTCCTTGCTCTCATATGCGCCATTGACCGTGTATCCCCATGCCGGGTCATCCGAGCTCACATGTGCACCGCGAATCGTCGTAACCGTGGCCTGCAATACGCTGACCAGACTTGCCGGGTTCGATACCAGCGAGTCGAGGATTCCTTGCAGGAATCCCTCGGACGCATTGGTGTCCACATCCGCAACCGCACCGGCAGTGGCCACGCCGATAAATCCGCCGACATTGTTGCGCCCTTCCACCTTGCGCAGGTTGGAAACGTTGGCGCCGGCAGCGGTGACACCCTCGACAAGCTTCTGGCCGTTCTGGTCGAGATCGCCCCAGATCTGGCCGCCGACCGCGAGACCGGCATAGCCTCCGGCGTTGCCGGTGCCGTGCGTGATGTCTTCGCCGGTGGCCTCGACCTTCATACCCTTGCGGTAGCCGGCCACGCTCGAGGATTTGATGACTGGCACGAATACCTGTGCCACGTCGAGCATCTGTCCCAAATCAAGTTTGATGCCTTTGTCGCCGAATAGTTGGATAGAGCCGAACGAGGATGCCGAGCCGGATTCCATCGTGCCTGCATAACCGCCTGCCGCACGCATGGCAGAGACGGTCTTGACATCCATCGACTGGCCATCGGTGATCGTGCCGGTGCGCATCAGACCGACGTGTCCGCCGGCGACGCCGGAATCATGCAAGTTCGCGCCAGTCCGATACTCCGCACGTCCTGCGACGACGTTGAATCCGAAGATGTAGGATTCGAGGAACTTGTCCAGGGAATCCTGGTCGGTAACAGAGCCCGCACCATCAGCCGTGGTCACATCGGTGAATTCCTTGCCATACGCACCGTACTTGCCGATGTTGTCGACCCACGTCTTCCACTGGTCGTAGCTCATATTGCGCAGCGGACCAGTGACCTTCGAGTGCTCCTCGGTCGGGTAGACCACGGACAGCACGCCGGCGAGGTTGCCGGCCTTGATGAGACCGCCGAGCAAGGAGAGCGAACCGCCTTCAGCGGTATCGGCCGCTTCCATGAAGCCGGTGTAGCCGCCGGCGATTTCGGCACCGTATACGCTGCGGATGCGCGCGGCATAGGCTACGCGTTGCGGCCCGTTGTATTTGCCGTCGGTGTTCTCCTGCTTCCATGCTGCGGTGTTGTTGCCCCAGATATGGCCGCCGCGGTTACGACCTGCATAGCCGCCGGCCATGCCGCGGCGTGTGGTCGTATCCGATGCCGCCTGTGCGCGCACCGCGCCGCCGCACACTGTGGCATCGGTCGAGCTGTTGCGAATCGTCGGCACGAAGTCCTGCACGAGCGAGAGCAGGTTGTCGAGGTTGACGAGCTTCTTGAGCACGCTGCCGTCGCCGAGTACGTTTGCCACGGCTCCCGGCTGCATGGTGCCCACGTAGCCGCCGGCCGAAACCTGGCCGATGATGTATACGAACTCATGCGAGCTCGAGTCCTGGATATGGCCGCCTTCGATGTCTCCGGCGAAGCCGCCGGCCATACCCAGTGGATCGGGCTTGTTGTTGGCGTTCCTATGGTCTGCCGTGCCGGCCAGCACGGAGTATCCGCCGATGCCGCCGGTCACATCGGAATGTTCAATCGTCGAGACGACGACATCCAGCACACTGAGTACATCGTTGAGATTGACGTTCTGGCCGAGCAGGCTCAAGCCGCCGCCCACGGCCGCCGCCGAGCCGATGTCCATTTTGCCGATGTAGCCGCCGGCATACCGAGCGGCGGTGACTGCATACGAGCTGTCTTTGCTCAGATAGGTGTCGTCGATGGATCCGGTGGTTTCCAGATTCTTCGGTGCCTTGACATCAGTACGGCGCAGTTGGGTCACGCTGGAATGGGATACCTGCACGCCGGAACCGTATCCGATGTAGCCGCCGGCGGAACCGGATTGCGTATCGGACTGATCAAATCGGGTGGCGGAAACGGTGAAGCCGGGATCATCCGGGTCGGAAATCTTGTTACCGCTAGTTGCCTCCACGGTGGTGGCATCGGAATGCACACCCGCGTAGGAGATGAACGGCACATAGCCCTGCACCACCTGCAACAGGTTGGCGAGATCCACCGTACCGAATTTGCCGAGCAAACTCAGGCCGCCGTTGCCAGCCGAAGCGAGCGCGCCGGAAACGACCTTGCCGCCGAAACCACCTGCGTATGCGCCGCCGGTCACATGGTCAAGGTTGACAACGGCCACGGGGTTGGCTTGAACGCGGGACTGCACGTCTGCCAGCGTTGAGTCGTTCTCGAGATCGGTTTCGGAGAACTGATTGACCTTGCCGCTTTGGAAGTTTCCCGCATAGCCGCCCGCGATATCACCTTCGACGTAACCGCCGTTGACGTACGTCACGGTGGTATCCGTATAGCTTGGAATCAGATACGGCATGGCACCGAGCAGGTCGTTCACGGACAGCAGTCCGCCCTTGATGAGGTTGTCCAACACGCTGGAATCATCGGCGTTGCTAAGTGCGTCGGCGAGGCCGCCGGTGGTGGAGAAGCCCACGAAACCACCCGCGATGCCATCGGACGTGCTGGTATCGGCTGTGACCGATTTGAGGTTCGTCACATGGCTTTCCCGGGTCTTGGTGCTGTTGGCCTGACCATAGAAACCGCCCGCAGCGTAATCGGTGGTCTCGTTGTTCTCGTTCTTGCCGGTCGCCTTGACCGTGAATCCGTTGGCGGTGCCGTTCACATTCGATGCAGTGACTGCAACCGAAGAATATTGGGCAACCGATAGCAGACCGGAAAGCTTGATAAGCCCAAGCACATTGAGACCGCCAGCACCGATGGCGTCGCCTGGTCCAGAGAAGCCAATAAAACCGCCGGCTTCTCCCCTGGCCGAGACCGTGGCCAGATTGGTAAGGTTCGTGTTGGCCACGTCGCCGCCGGTGGCGCATCCGATGGCACCGCCCGCATAGTATGAACCGGCCTTCACCGTCAAACCGGATGCCGGAGCGGTGACAGACATGTTCTCCACGGTGAACGCGGCAAACTGGTCGAACTTCTTGAGCGTGGCGATATCGCCAATTTTCACCACACTGTTGAGCAACCCAGCTACCGTTGTCGGTTGCAGATTGCCGGCGATGCCACCCGCGTAGGAGCCCGTGGCCGTGACCGATTCAAGGCCTTCTATGGTGGTGGAGCGCTGCTGAGGGAAGTCACGAGGATTGTTGTACTTCCAGAATGTGAGATTCTGAAGGCGGTTCCGCGAGGAATCACCGATCACCGTACCCGAACCTTCGCCCACAAGGCCGCCCGCGTAATCACCGCCGGCAGCAACTGTGAGGGAACCCTTCATTTGTGTACCGAGAATCACAGAAGGATTCACACCGACGATGGATAGCAGTTCTCCTGCACCGTTATCGCTGCCGCTCAGCAATTTAGTCACAGCCTTGGTGAGCTGTTTCAACAGCGATGCATTCGTGGTATCGTCCGTACCGAGTTCCAGGCCCCATCCCACGGAGGCGAATCCGGTGAATCCTCCGGCGTGGGATCTGTCGGCAGTCACGGCGACCGAAGCCGTAATCGAATTATTGACAGCATAGGCATTGGCCATGGCACCGTTGAAGCCGCCGGCGTAGTCTTCGGCCTGCACGGTGATCTTATCGTCACCGTTTACCGTCAGGCCACTGTTTTCGATGAGGCTCTGCGGACGCAGCGCAGACAGCAAGTCGACGCCAAGCGAGTTAATCAGACCGCCCACGTTGCCGTTGCGACTTACTCCGGCAAAACCACCGGCATATTGCGTTGCCCGCACGGTGAAACCGTTCGTGCTCGTCACCGAGGAGTTCTCGATGATTGCACCAATCTGTGCACCGACGAAGCCGCCGGCTTGCGGATTATTCTTGTTGCCGATCACCACGTTCTTTTTGAACCCGTTCACCGAACTGTTCGAGATGACCGGGTTGTAGTAGCCGACCGGAATCAAGGCATTCAGTCCGAGCGTGCCGGACAGCAACCAGTCCACCAAATCGCCCAGCCCGAGGAACGGGATGACACCCAAGATCTTCGAGAGTACATTGGTGAGCGCTCCTACGATGCCGGAGACTGCATCGTATCGGGTTGCGCCCTCAACATATCCCACGAAACCACCGGTCATACGGCTTACGCTAGATACCGAAACATCTGCTACCTCGCAGTCCGTAACCTTGGTGTCCCCGTAGATACGGCCGGCAAATGCACCCGTGGCGAGGTTGGAAGGATTGTCTTTGTGCAGGGTGAGCAGACCTTGAAGATTGAGGTCAAGATCTACTTGTCCGAATGTCAATAGTTTTAACGCCTTCAACAGTGTGTCGAGCAGTAATCCCACTGCCGAAGTGAGCATACCGAGCAAGGTCGGCGGAATATACGATTCACTCGTATGATTCGTCACCGACACATCCTGCAGCTTGAGGTTCGACACCACGGCCGTACCGGCGCTGCCCAGACTGTTGCTGTTCATCACGGTCTTGTTCGTGATCGAGGCGAAGAAGCCGATGCCCTGCTGCTTGCTGACATCCAGCTGGTCGCCTTTGACATTAGAGACCATATCTTTCTGATTGACGACCACATGGCTGATGACCGGCCGAGCTGCGGTAGCGTGAACCACGCTTGCGCCATCGGCACCAACAGCCTTCCACAGGCTGGCTTCGGTGTCGCCGTCATTGGAGACCGCACCGAGCATAGTGCCGGAGAACATGAGCGGAGTCCACTCGGTGTTGTTGGTATCTGCCGCGTTCTTGGACAGGTCGATGTCACGGAAGATCAGGTAGTTGGCGTCTGCGGAATAGGTCAGGCCGGTGTTGGCAGCGGAGTAGTCCGTTTGCGTGCCATCAGCACCCACGCCGTAATACTTGGTGCGGGTCCTGTTGACGCTTAACGCCGTGCATGCCAGCAGTGGACTGTCGTGGTCGGAGGCATCAGTATCGCGCAAAATATCTGAATCGGAGAGATCGGCGTCACCGGCGTATTCGGAAGACGGCGTGCCGTCCACCCACTGATAATTGAGGGGTCCTTGTTGCGTGCAAGTCTGCGTGACCTTGTTGATGCGGCCAATAACCTTCTTGCCAGAACCAATCGCACGCAGCTGCTGCTCGTTACCAATCAGGATGTAGGTCTTGCCGTTGATCTCCTTGGTGACCTGACCCTCAAAGTCACGGCCGTCAAGCGCCGTCGCGGCGACCTGCACATTGGCCTTCGCCGGCGATTGATCCGTCGCATTTGAGGAATCGTTCTTGGCATCTTGAGAAGAAGCATCGTTTGGAGCCTGCGTTTGGGCTCCATCATTAGCGGAATTGCCAGCGGTAGCTTCTGCTGAGTCGTCCGCCTTATTGTCTGTCGCACCATTTGAGGATTCGGAAGAATCACCAGTAGTAGAAGATGAAGGAGATGAATCCTGCTGTGCGTCTTGATTCGTTTCGGAAGGTGTTGGCGCACCGTTTGATGTATTGGCCTCTTCTGACGTCTTATCGTCAACGTTGACATTGCGGGCAGAAGGAGCAGCTACGACAGTATTATCCCCCCCCTCCAGAAATTACGGCGTTAGGAGAGCTACTCACATCGTCTATATTCTGAGCATATGCTGCAGGCACCATGCACACGATGGACAAGGAAACAGCAATAACCGAAGCAAGGCAACGCTTCAAAGACAGGCACTGCCGTCCAGATTCCCGTTCTGTTCCTCCGTTAAACCCGCAACGGACGAACTTCAATTCCGAGCTCATTGTTTCCCCTCATAGATTCGCAATCCCCTTTCGGGAGGTTACTGCATACAACTATACGGAAGAGGTTGACAAAAGAACAAAAAACGTTCATTTGCTGGGGCCGGTTAGCGTATGTCTTTCTGAGCAAAAAGAAAAGCCCCGCAGCTATGCAGGGCTTTTCCAACGAGGTCATGAGAGAGGAAGAGAACGACCCCGTTTAATGGTTGACGAAGCTTTAGGACCTCGCCAAATCACTCATCATTCCGCACTTTCAAGTTTACGCCAATCTCGTTTTCGATTTTACGCCGGCAACACTGCTGACGATTGCATTTCGATATTGAGAAATCACAAGAAACTACAGGAAAGCAGCAAAAGGTCATAAGAAAACCCGCCCGGGAAAGAGGGAAGACCGGGCGGGTTGAGGAAGGGAAGAAAAGGAGGTCAGTTATGGATTACTTGGCGGCCTCCTTGGAGTCCTTGTTCTTCGGCATAACCCAGAACTTGAGCAGCGGGTAGCTCACGATCACGGCGAGCAGGGTGTTGACCACGGAAGCGATGGTGCCAGCAATGCCAGCGCCCATGCCCCAACCCTGGCACAGACCGGTCACATAGCCCGGCAGCACAAGGTTCACAACCACGATGATCACAGCGAGGATCACGTACTTCCAAGCGGCATCCTTGAAGCTGGAGTCAGACTTGAACACCCACTTCATCTGCACGAAGAAGTTCACCACCTGGGCGAGCGCCTCGGCAAGCAGGAAGGTGAGGAAGCCGCCCAGACCGTTGCCCTGAGTGTCGTAGTTGAAGATCAGGAAGTGGAACGGCTGCGTCAGGCCCATGCCACTGATGAAGATGGCGGTGCCGATCCACGTCACCACGAAACGGGTGATGGTGGAGATGTTCGACAGCACGTTGAACAGGATGAACTCCCAGATGTTCGGGTGGTCCTTGATCCACTGGCGGATCGGACCGACCTTCTCAGCCGGCTGCGTTGCGTTGTTATCAGTCATTGTTCAGCTCCTTTGCAGTACGCTTGTTTGCGGATTGGTTGCGGAAGAAGCCGGCGATGACGCCGCCCAATCCGCGGAAGGTGTGTCCGTTGGCGATTTTGACGATGGCGTCGACCATCGCGGAATCGACCATGCCTTGGGTCATCTTGCTCATGGCTCGCGGAGGCATGTTCAGGATGAACAGGGTGTTGAGGTCCGGAGCGCCGGTCTTCTGACGAATCTTGGCTTCCTGCTTGGTGAGCGTCTTGGCGACGGTACGTGCCACGAAGCCCTTGGAATCCACCCACGACATGATCGGATCGTTCACGCCGAACGTCACCGGCTTGCCCGGTGCCACAACCTCATGGCCGAACAGCACGGCCATTTCGGCGTCGGTCACTTCCTTGACGTGGCCGCTGAGATAATGGCCGAGCGCAGTATCCGCGGCAACCGGATTGACATCGCCTGCGACGGTGTGCGGAATCGTAAGCGGCAGGTGTTCGGCGTTGTCGCCCACCATCAGCGTCCACTCGCCGGTTTCCGTCTTCCATTCGTTGCTGGCAACGTCGAAGTGACGGAAGGTGTAACGGTCGAAATCGATGTGCACGCTCTTGCTTTCGTGTGCGGCAAGCGAAACCTTGGCGAAGCCCTTGAGCTCGCGATCCGGACGCAACACACCACCCTGCGGACCGCGCACGTACAGCTGTACAACGGTCGAACCGGCAACATCGGAATCGTTGCTGACCATCACGTCAATGCCGTTCTCACCAGCAGTGGCGGCACTGTAGGTGAACGTGGAGTAGCTCAAGCCGTAACCGAACGGGAAGCGCACGGGCACACCGGCGGTCTCGTAATAACGGTAGCCAACGAACGGGCCTTCGCGATAGATCGCATCGCGACCAATCGCCGGATACCAACCGGAGCTCGGGCAATCCTCGTAATGCATCGGCCAGGTTTCGGCCAAGTGGCCGGACGGATTGATCTCACCGGTCAGCGCGCGCGCGGTCGCGGAAGCGCCGGCCTGACCCGACAGACCCACGTAAAGCACTGCGGCAACGTCGTCAATCCACGGCAGTTCCACCGGAGAGCCGGCGACAAGCACGACCACGATCGGCTTGCCCGCGCCCTTCAGCGCTTCGACCAGATCGTTCTGCACCTGCGGAATCGCCATGGTGGAACGGTCAAGGCCTTCGGATTCGCTGCGTTCGTCAAGACCGACGACTGCAAGCACCGCATCAACGCTTTCCTTGCCAGCCAGCGCGACTGCGTCTTCCACGAGCACGCGGTCAGCCTTGCCCTGGCGGTCATAGCCCTGCTCATAGCCGGCAAGCACGAGGCCTTCGGCGTTCTTGACCTCTTCAAGAATGTTCTCTTCCTTGGTGGCGTTTACCTTGGAGGAGCCGGAACCCTGATAACGTGCGGTTGCGGCCATATCGCCGATCACCGCCACGCGGGTGCCGGCCTTGAATGGCAGGGTCGCGTTATCGTTCTTCAACAGCACACTGGAGCCTTCGGCCACCTTGCGTGCCACGTCGTGATGCGCTGCTGCGATATCGTCTTTGAGTAGATCGTTACGTCCAACACCGACCAGCTTGGTCGCTGCCGCGATTTTTGCGACTTCTGCGGCACGCGCGTTGATATCGGCTTCAGACAGGGTTCCCGCCTTGACCGCGCCTTCCAGCTCACGCACGGAAGTGAAGCCCGGAGACGGCATTTCCAGCGATCCGCCTGCCTTGACTGCTGCGACCGCGGAGTTGGATCCGCCCCAGTCGGAGACGACCATGCCGTCGAAGCCCCATTCGTCGCGCAGAATCTCCTGGAGCAAATGTTTGTTTTCGTGCGCGTAGACGCCGTTGATCTCGTTGTAGGAGGTCATGATGGTCAGCGGCTTGGCTTCACGTACTGCGATTTCGAAACCGGTCAGATACAATTCGCGCATGGTACGCTCGTCGACCACGGAGTTGCTGGCCTGGCGGCGCAGTTCCTGGCTGTTGACCGCGAAATGCTTCGGGCATGCGGAGATGCCGTTGCTCTGGATGCCGCGGATCAGGCCTGCCGCCATACGTCCGGCGACGATCGGATCTTCGGAATAGTATTCGAAGTTACGTCCGCACAGCGGGTTGCGCTTGATGTTCAGACCCGGGCCGAGCAGCACGTTCACGTCAAGATCGTGCGCTTCGCTGCCGAGGGCCTCGCCCATTTCTTCGGCGAGCGCCGGATCCCAAGAATTGGCCACGGTTCCTGCGGTCGGGAAGCAGGTGGCCGGCTTGGATGCGCCGATGCCGAGATGATCGCCTTCGCCGAGCTGGCGGCGCACGCCGTGGGGGCCGTCGCTCATCACGAAGCTGGGGATGTCTGCGCGGTCGTTGCCTCGCGAATCCCATTCGGATCCACCGGAAAGCATTGCGGCCTTTTCAACGACCGAAAGTTCTTCGAGTTCCATTGGTTCTCCCTTGCACTAACTCCTCGAACCCGCTTGGCCCTCCCTGAGCCTGCGCTGTTCTTGTTGCGGATGTTCTTGGCTGCATCGCATGTGAGCATCCGCCGCTAGTTTGATTGAACCAGCCTTTCGCCGCCAACCTGCGCTCCATTACACAACCTGTCGTTTTGCCCGCACAATCGGATATTCCTAAACTGATTTCGGAATCAAAGGAACTCACATGGCAGATACGTTTTTACCGCTCCGCCGCGCTTTCGTATGCGTTCCATACACACCATACGGCGTAGGAAATGAGTGGACAGATGGTGGCGGAAATAATCACGTCGGTCGGATAGTGCAAGCCGAGCAGCAATCGAGAACAGGCGACCGCCACGACAAGCGCGACAGCGCCGATGACCGCCCTGCGGAGGAACACCCGTCTTCCGTTTGCACGCCCGTCATCTTCTCCGTCGGGGAAGCATTTGCGCGCGAAATTACGCACGGTAAGAATCATCATGACCGATACGATCACCGCGGCTGCCGTGTGACCACTCGGAAAACTTGGATCGCCCGGCAATAGATCACTGCCGACGGACGTGATCGGACGGGGGCGTTCGACCAGCCATTTGACACCGGTCACGTACAGTATCGGCGCCGCCGACACGACGACATCGCGGATGACGACGCGCCTGCTGCCGGTAATACGCAAATCGACAGCGGCAAGCGCGGCGACGATTGCGATGCAGCCTACCGTTGAAAACAAATACGCAAGTACCGTAGAGCAGTCGCGCAACCCTTCTGGCAGCGCCGCTAAAGCCTGCAAAATATTGGTTTCACGCATTGTCGCGATTGCCGAATTGCGCAGTGCGACGCCAATCATAGGCACAATGCCGCACAATATGGCGGTTGCGATTACCACAGCCGCCGCTCTCGCGATGCTTCCGTTCTTCATATGCATGATTTCAGTTAAGCACAGTTCACCATACCGTTGCCGTATGTTCACATCCGGGGTATCCCCGAAAATCGAGGATTATCCTTCAGGGGGCTTCCCCGACACGCGCGCTGCAGACGGCCGCGCAACACAAATATGGCATACCCACACGGGAAGTACCGCGAACGATGCGAGAATCGGAATTGGCGTTTAAGAAGGAAAGAAGGAAATATGACCGAACCAATCGCAATGACCATACGCCATATGAAAATCGAGGATTATCCGCTGGTATACGGACTGTGGACACGATGCACAGGTTTCACCATGAGGGACATAGACGATTGCAAGGATGCGATAAAGACGTTTCTCAAACGCAATCCCGACACCTGTTTCGTAGCCGAGGACGATAACGGAAGGATCATTGGCGCGATTCTTGCCGGCCACGACGGAAGACGGTCGCGCATCTACCACACGGCGGTCGACCCCGACGCACGCGGTAGGGGCATTGGCTCGATGTTGGTGGGCCGTGTGGTTGAAACGCTTCGTGCAATCGGCCTGCCGAAAGTCGCTGTCGGAGTGCCCGCAGACAACGACGCCGGCAACGATTTCTGGGAACGGCAGGGCTTTGCAGTCCGTGACGATTTGGTTTATCGAGAACTGCCGTTGTAATAACGAACCATCCACGATGCCGTGCACGTCGCCCCCAGCCCACGTTGTTCGCGGACAGCAAGTAGAAGCCGGCCAGCATGCCGCCCCACCCATGGACACGTAGGCAGCGGCGGCGATGCCGCGGCCCAACGCGTTCATTACGTGGCGCAGCAGCCACGCGTCAAGAGGGCCCCTGCCGTAATGGAAGTCCGAGAGGCCATTGCTGGTGGATCGCCGTTCAGACGGAAGACACGGCCTGTACGAGCGAACTATGCCTTGGCTAGCTTCTTGTGCCTGAGAGTGTAAACGGCATCGGCGGAATCGGCGACACGCTTGGAATGCGTCACTACAATGACACATTTACCGAGTTGATGAGCGGCATGCCGCAAAAGATCAATCACCTCATCAGTCATTTCCGGATCCAGGCTGCCAGTCGGTTCATCCGCCAGAATCGCGCGGCCGGGCGCCACTAGGGCA
>ERZ791834.1201-NODE-1201-length-13059-cov-2.39472_pt1 | contig 13059 bp, 8 predicted proteins | sample MGYA00510293_ERZ791834 | MGnify/ENA primary metagenome ERZ791834 (study PRJEB30046, sample SAMN00715253) | human gut metagenome | study: EMG produced TPA metagenomics assembly of the A metagenome-wide association study of gut microbiota in type 2...
ATATTTATCATCTTATCTGCCAGATTCTTTCGGAATATGAAGAGGATTCCTTTCTTTCGGAAGCTGTTATCTATGCGCGCATGCTTGATATTCTTTCTCTGATCGGCAGATACCAGGCCTTTGCATCCTGCCGTTTTGATGCCGGACCGCAAAAGCAGAAAGAATATCTGGATCGTTTTCTTTCCATCTGCAATTATATTGATGAACACTGCACGGAAGATCTTTCTCTTGACCAGGTTGCAAAAACAGCAGGCTTCAGCAAATACCACTTTACCAGACTGTTTAAGCAGTTTACAAATACCACCTATTACAAATACCTTAATCGCAAAAGAATTGATCATGCCATGCTGCTCTTATCCGATCCCGATATTCCTGTCACGGAGGCAGCACTTCAGTCTGGTTTCTCCAGTCTTTCCACCTTTCTTCGCGTCTTCCGTTCTGTCAAACAATGTACGCCTACGGAATTCCGCGATATGTATATTCATCCGGAAAAGCAGCAGAAAAATCCCTAATTCCTGCTGCTGCAGGTAAACCATGCAAAGTCTGCATGGTTTTTGCTTTCCATTCCATTAGAAGAAGCATACATGCCGATGGTACATCCGACAAAACCACCTGCCTCTTCTGTTGTGTACGGAAGAAGACTGATTTCCTCTGCCGCACATTCCCAGCCATTTTCTGACGCAATCCATACTTTTGCCGTCTGATCATGGCATTGCAGGCGTATTTTCAGCAGTTGTTCCGTCTCTCCTGGCAGTAAAACTTCTGCTGCTTTCGTTTCTGTTCCTTTGATACACGTTACAACACGAAAAACTTTCTGTTCCTGCTTTTTTGCGATTTCCATCCTCAGATGATTCTCATAATTCTGGTAAAGAACCAGACCTGCCGTTTCCTTCTCGTTTTCCGGCACAAAGAAAACTCCTGTTTCCGCTTCAAAGCGATAGCTTTTCTGCCGTAATCCAAGATAGGAGCAATAGGCTGCTTCTGCAATACTTTCTTTTCGGGGATACAACCGCAGCATTCCCTCTTTTTCTTTCAGCGAATAAATGGTTTCATCACACCCGCCAATTCCAATCAGTCTCTGATCCAACTCTTTATCCCAGAAATGAATCTGATCACATTTTGTAACTTCCTGTGCAAAGCGATATTCTTCCATTGGGATTTCCACCTGCTCTTCCAGATGTCCCACTCCAGGCGCAATGACCGGCCATCCATTTTCCCATATCACTTTAGCAAGAAATGTCTCTCTGCCCATACTGCTGTGTTTTCTGCACGGCCGTGAAGCAAGCATTACTACATACCAGTTTCCATGTCCATCATCTACAAGATCTCCATGGCCTGCATAAATCACCGGATAATCCATTCCCAGATTGCGATGTGTAAAAATGGGGTTCCTCGGGCATCCTTCAAACCACTGAAACAGTTTTCTGCTTCTGGCAACTGAGATACTGTGTTCCGGACCTGTACCGCCCTCTGCATGCATCAGGTAATAATATTCTCCGATTTTGTAAATATGCGGCCCTTCCGGCCAGATGCAGTCTTTTACCGCACCTTTCCAGATTGTCATGCTTTCTCCTGTCAGTTTCATGGTGTTCAGATCAAGTTCCTGTACCCAGATTTCCCAGTCCCCATTATATCGCACACCTTCCGGGTTTGGTCTTGTTCCGCAGTAATAGCATTTTCCATCCTCATCAAAAAACAGGCTTGGATCAATTCCTGCTGCTTCTTCACCAAGATAATACGGATCTGACCAGGGACCCTCCGGCTTTTTCGCTGTAACAATAAAATTTCCGCCGTAGCTTACGTTTGTTGTTATCATATAAAATAATCCTTCATGATAACGAATCGTCGGTGCAAAAATACCTCTTGAGATTTCACTTCCCTCTACTGGAAGCTGCTCCTTCCGGTTCAGAATATTTCCGATCTGTTCCCAGTGTGCCAGATCTCTGCTGTGATCGGAACTCCCGGGGCATAAACAAAACTTGAATTTACAATATAGTAATCATCCCCCGCCCTGCAAATCGACGGATCCGGATAAAAACCGGATAAAATTGGATTATTTGCCGTTACCATAACTTTCTCCTTTACTGTACATACCCGAATCCAAGAATCGTAAACTGTTTATTCCTGTCTTCTTCTGGTATTGTAATTCTCACGATATGTTTCTTACTCTCTTCCTCCTGGAAAAGAATGACCGCATTGCAATGCAGCCAGTTATTGATATGCGGATCCGCTGTCATACAGTATCCTCCATCTACGGAAATCTCTGCTTTTCCCGTATAAATTTCACCGGAATCTTTAAAAACAAGAAGCAGACTTCTGCAGGTTATCGTCATTTCGAAATAGTTTTTATCGGAATTGGTGCCATCATACATCCAGTTATACGGGAACTGCGGCACAGGTGTAAGTTCTGCGTCCATTTCGACGCTCTGCAGTTCCCTGTCCACGGCTGTAAATCCACCTTCATCAATTTCGGCTCCTCTGTATCTGTCTTTTCGATCCAGCAGACGAACTGTTTCAAAACTCTTTCCGATTGCGGGTGGCTCGCTCATGCATTCTTTCAGTCGTTCTTCCGCCTTCATCTGTCTTTCCAGTGTTTCACCCCCACATTGATTCCTGAGATCGCATTGTTCAAACAAATACTGCAGACAGTCCGCCATAATCGTGTGCCCCATATTGTTTGGATGAAACATATCATAAAAGAACTGATTTTTTGTCAGAACCCGTCCCTGTCCTTTTGGCATCTGAAACTGCGGGCTTACGGCATCCCGTATACTGACCATCGGAAGATCATAGCAGTATCCCACCGGTTTCAGGCGTTCCTGAAGATTCCAGTCATTTGCAAAAACAGAAAACAGAAGCACTACAGCAGGCTTCCAGGGAAGATTCAGCACTTTACGTACAAGGCTTTCATAGCAGTCCCCCTTTGTTTCATCCCCTTCATCATTAACAGCAAATTCGATCACTACAAGATCCGGCTGTTCCTCTCCGCGCAGAACATCTCTGTCAAAGCGGATCATCCCCAACTCAGAAGGGGTGCCTCCCACTCCTGCTTTTATCAATCTGACATTATCCTGTGCTGCAAAGCGCTTCTGAAATAATTGGCAGGACTGATAGGCGTAACATTTTGTATGGATCGGAATTGCTCCCGCCCCCTGCGTGATAGATCCGCCGATATATGCAAGCGTAACTTCTTTTCCGTCTCTGGCTTTTTCAATTACTCTCTGTATCCGGCAGGTATTTCCGAAATTCATCAGAGATCTTTGTATCATTTCCCTGTATTCTTCCGAACGAATATCTATTTTTTCTTCTGCGGTTTCTTTCGGTGCATCATATCCATCATTCAAATAAAGTCTTACACTTGCTTTTCCCAGCAATTCCGGTGTCTGAAAGATAAATTTTATCTGCCCCGGAATATCATCATCTTCTGTCCATGTATAATCGGACAGATCTATTTTTCTCTCCATTCCATCTCCGGGCAGTTTGGTTTTCAGATTCGTTCCCCCTCCATAGAGATCCTTTTTTCCATACATCTGAAACACAAATTCAACAGACTCTCTGGGATCATCCAGTTCCACAGAGATTCCGATGCTGTGTACCAGTTTTCGAAATCCTTCTACGTTCTCCAGTAAAGCCAGTTCCTCCTGATCTGTGATATTTCCGGCAATCTGTGCACTGTTGATCAGTCTTCCGTCACTCTCATACACGAACTGGATTCCGGTTCCATCTTCCTGTTTTGATCCAAAAATTTCTTTGTCCTTTAAAATATAAAAATAGGGTCTCATTTTTTCCGGATCTCTTGGCGCCTTCGGTCCTTCCATCCTTATTATTCCTCCTGCTTTTCCTGTGTTAACTCAAGATAACTCCATTGTAACAGAACTCCCGGTGCTGTACACCGGGAGAAACTATAGGAAACCTTCCTGCAAAATATATGATTTTATTACCGATAGATCCGGTAATTTCCTGACAAAGCAAGCATTGCAAAAAGATACAGAAAATTATCATAATACCGTCTCTCGCCTGTCCGAAGCGGTGTATTCCAGAAACGTCTTACACATTCCTCTGCATACGGTCCGTCTGCGGCAAGTGAGGCCTGTGCATTTACCGCAATAATTGCCGTCGGATGAAGTGCTTTTTCTTCCAGCCTGGTGCCGTCAGTCAGAAATACCCCATCCCAGTGTTCCGCCTGTTCTTCACAGTAAAATTGCTGCAGCTTATTGGCATTTTCCGTCTGCCAGGGATCCGCGTCAAACCAGAGATGATCCATTCCGATATTGGCAATCGTACGATATGCATCGCTGTAGTACCAGTCATGACGGCCGAAAATCTCCTGATGCTGTGCATGCGGTGTTCCGTCATAATCTGCATATTCCGCAGATAATCCAGTTCGGAAGTGACATGCCGTGTGAAGATATTTTCGGCTTGCGTCCGCTGCCTTTTTCCAGAATTCATGATCGCAGGGATCTGCCCACAACGCAAACAGCTCATAAAAGTGCGGCAGATGATAGGATGGATCACTGAACTCAAAAGAGGTAACAAATTTGATCAGATGATTTTCCGGATTCCACATCGGCTCTCCCGGATGCCCTGGCTCTCCCTTATGAACACATTCCCGTAAAATCGCTCTTGCCTCGCTGCTGTAATTGAAAATGCCTTCTCCATCTCCCCATCTCTTTGAAGCAAAAAAGAGCGCCATTGCAAAATATTCTTCTCCGTCCGGCGCCGGTCCGTCCGCGTTTCTTGTACCATCGACAGCACACGACCAGACAAAATAATTCTTCCCCGGACCATCCTCGATATACATATACGTCCGTACCCATTTCCATAAACGGTCAAATTCCTGTTTCCGGTTCATCTGGACGCACACCATCATTCCATATGACATGCCCTCCGTTCTGACATCATGATTTCCGGTGTCCTCCATGTATCCCATGTCCGCACCTGCTTCATGATAGAAACGCTCTTCTTCACTTCCATAAAAGATTGTTTCAAATGTTTCTTTCACTCTTTTTTCAATTTCCTCTTCGGAATATCCACACTCTTTAAAAATATTGCGGTATACTCCTGTTTCATATGCTCCTGCCATATTTTATTTTTCCTCCTGTCTGCCGTGATACGTTTCTGCCGGTCCAAGATAACTTTCTTCCGGCTTTTCCCCCATCGGATAAATCACGATTTTTTCGAGAACGAAGCCGGGTGTCACATGATAGACCCGAAGTGTATTGAACCCTGCTCTGCATTTTATCGAAACTGTTTGTCTTCGAATCTGACTCAGAACACCTTCTGCCCATTTCTCTGCCTGATCACCGACCTGATAATCTTTCTCCACTGCGTTTACGGTTTCTGTCATCTCTTCATTTATCCTGACCGCATAAAGAAGTTGATTCTCTCTGGTAACCGGATTGGATGGCTGCATATAGAATTCTGCTTCATATGTTCCGCTTTCTTCCAAAACAAATTGATACTCCAGATACGGCGCATCCTGTCCCGGAACTGTGCAGGCATCGGATGGAAATGCCTTCATCGCTGAATTCGTCTTTCCATATCCCTGCAGATTTTCAAATTTTACCTGTCTGTCTTTGTAATTTCCAGGAACAGAATTTACATAATGTGCCGCTTCGATGCTGAGATACCCCATTGTATCCACAAATACATTTTTCTTATCCTGTAGATTTCCTGTATAAACCGGCACTGTAATCTCACATTTTCCTTCCGGTGTTGCAATCTCGAGCGAATCCTGAATAGTATCCTGGTTCGTTTCCGGTAATCTCTGTTTTATCAAGGTAAGATTCAGCCGCACTTTCTTCTGGCTCACGCCATCCAGCCATCCTTCCATCGGCTCCACAGACAGCCAGCCCGGTTTTTTCAGAACTTTGTACTCTGCCTTTAAATCACTCCGGCTATATAGGGTGACGGATGCTCTGGTACAGTCCGGATTTAAGAAATCCTTTAATTTCATCGTGTTATCCAGCCACGGGCTTCCTTCCGCATGCTGCGCCGTGCCGTCTGCTGCCACAAGGATGGATCTTTTCTTTAATGGTATGACCCGCATAACGACTGGATTCCTGCATTCATCTTCATTCCAGTGTGTAAATCCAATATGCTGTGACATTCCCATTCCATACCATCTTCCCTGATCCATCTGATGATACATTTCCACAGCTTTTCGATCCTGTTCCATGCATCTTTCCACTTCATCCCCATAATCATTGGCACAGACCGCACCAAGATTAGCATAATAATGATTCCAGCCTGCAAGAATCTGCATCTTCACAAGATTCATTGTCCCAAATGCCGGATAATATACAAGCGCGATAAATGCGGACAGATTCTGCGGATTCGTTTTTTCAATTGTTTCATATACGTCCTGCAGTTTTTTCAAAAGCTGCTCTTCTTCTTCGAAGATCCTGCTGCTTTCCTTTTCCTGCACCGGATGATACGTCTCCGGGTTCAGTGCTTCCGGCCTTCTTCTGTGGATGATTTTTGTGTACTGCTCTAAAATGTCTGCAATAGTGTCCTGTGTCTCTTCTTCCACAGAACCGAATTGCTGTCTCACCCACTTTCTGGTGTACTCCTGCGTGCAGTTAAGCGCCCTGCTTCCCCAGCGATCAAAGTCATACGCCATGTCCAGAAAAAAGCTCAGTGGAAATTCCTGTGTGGCGATGTCTCCGACATTTACCATCCAGAGTTCCCGCACACCAAAATCGTATGCCATACTCATCTGCTCCCAGATTTTCGGCAGATAAGAACTGTTGATCCACTCATAGGAAACCGGCCATCCGTGGTAGTCCAGATGATAATACATACCATAGCCGCCCGCATGTTTTCGCATCTCTTCTGTTGGAAGTGTCCGGAGATTTCCATAGTTATCATCACAGAGCATCAGAATCACATCCTCTAACTCCTCTGCTCCCATTAGTCCCTTTGTTTTTTCATTTCCATAGAAAAATTCTTCTACTTCTTTGTATAAGGCTATCATGCGCGGAACCTTGGTCAGATCAGGATTTACACGTTCCTGAATCAGTTTTTTCTGCGTTTTCAGTACATCCCGCAGCAACTGAATATTATCTTCCAGTGTTGCATTCTTTCCCATGATCGCAGTATCCGCTTCTCCACGCATGCCGACGGTGATTACATTTTCAAACTTTCCGCTTCTTTTCAGTCCATCTTCCCAGAATTTTGTAATTCCCTCTCTGTTTGTTCTGAAATTCCAGGCATCTCCGTAAACAGAATTCTTACCTCTGAGATATTTGTATTCTTCCCCCTGCCTTAAGCACGGCTCATGATGTGACATTCCCATAATAATTCCGTATTCATCTGCAAGCTCCGCATTTAAGAGGTCCGGTCCATCATCTGCAAATCTTGCGCTCCACATAGCCGGCCAGAGATAATTTCCTTTTAATCTGAGTAAAAGTTCAAATACATGATCATAAGCTTTTGCATTAAAGCCGCCAAAATTATGATTGCACCAGTTTCCAAATGCCGGCCATTCATCATTAATAAAAAATCCCCGGTATCTGACGGATGGCTCTTTGCTGATACAGGCCATGTCTTCCCTCAGTTCTATCTTTTCCTGCTTTGGCGGCATCAGTCCGCACCAGTCGACAAACGGTGAGACTCCCAGCATTTCCGATAAATGAAAAAGGCCATAAATCGTTCCTCTTTTGTCGCTCCCGGCAATTACAAGAAGGTTCGATTTTGTCCTGTTTTTTATTTCAGGAAAAATCCATGCATAGCATTCTCTCTTTTGTTCCAGCTCTTTTAATTCCGCACTCCCGGCTTCTTCCAGCTTTTTCAGGAAGCTGCTTTTTCCTTTCGTCGCGGCAATGATCGTCCAGTCCTCCCCGCTGCTTTCCAGTGTTTCCGGTATCTCTTTTTCTACCAGAATCTGCGGTTTCTTTCCCGATACAAGTTCCACATCGTGTGCTACCTTTTCCGTAACTCTGATTACGCCCGGAAAGGCACTTTGCTCCAGACAAATTCTCATAGGATTCCCTCCCGTATTTTATAAAAAGCCCCCATCTGTTTACTGGTTATCACCATTGTAAACAAATAGGGGCCTTCGGACTATTTAGTTCTTGTCATTCAATATGCAAAAATTGCTATTCTTTTTGTTCATTCGTTGATCGAGCTCTTTCTGTAAATCCTCAAAATAGCTCTGTGGATCGCATGCGTTGTATGCTTCCATATAGGAATTCCATGTTTCTTCAAAATTCTGTGCCAGAATCACCTGCGGAAGCCACCGGTGTTTTACTTCATCCATCCGTTCCAGTGTCTGTCCTGCCTGTGTATTTGATGTCAGTGAATTGGTATACGAATACATGGGATACCACACTCCCGGCGCATCATTTCTCCCAAGCATATCTACATAGTTTGTTACTCCATACGCCTCAAAACATTCCTGTATATCCCGGGGCTGGCTTTTCCAGAATTCTACCGGTTGATTTTCCGGCGAAAATGCATTGATTCCATCTGACAGCATTCCTTCACTCCTTGGAAAATAGGAATATGTACAAAAATGCGTCTTTTTCAGTTTCCGATCATTTACCCTTACGCCCTGCTCCTCATTCAGATAAAATATTCCGTTTTCGTCTATCGAATAATCCAGATTTTCTTCTCCCCAGAAACGTAATTTCGTAATCTCCGGATCAAGGAGGTTATTTACAAACTGCATTGCCCCTTCCGGGTCTTCACAGGAAATGGTAATAGAAAGTCCTGACGCGGTATCCAGCTCTGCTGATCTTGCCGTATGCCACTGATTCTTTACTTTTTTGTCTATTGTTATCGGAAGTGGCACATAATCACATCCATAACTGCGCAGATTTCCGGAATCATACGCTGTCTGTATGGCATAATAAAACTGCCATCTTTGATCCACCATACCAAGAACAGCACCTGTGGACAGCTTATCCAGATATTCTTCATAAGTATCCAGAAATGTTTCCGGGCTGATCATTCCTTTTTTGTATTCTTCATTTAATTTCTGATAGTATCTTTTGGCTGTCGGTGTTGTATTATAGTCAATGACCTGCAGTGTATCTGGATCTACGATGCAGCTCCCATCATTCGGATATCCATCCAGAAATTGAGGAACATTCTCCAGACAAAAGTATCTCCAGTCATCGCATAAAATAGCAAACGGAATATTCGGTGTTCCATTTTCCAGACAGGGATTTGCTTCCTGATACCGTTCCAGAAGATCAAAATATTCATCCACCGTCGTGATTTCCGGATAGTCTGCCCATTTCAAAACTCTTGTCTGAATCCAGAAAGCTTCTCCGCTGTGGATTACTTCCGTGTCCTGTCCCTGTGAAACTCCGAATTGTGGAATCCAGTAGATATGTCCGTCTGCCTGCCGAAACAGGTCCCACTGTTCCTCTGTCAGATAATTTTTTATATTGGGATAATTGTCCCAGTATTCGTCAATGGGAATCAGTGCTCCTGCATCATATAATTTACTTTCGCCGGAAATAAAATCCGGATACTCGCCGGCTGCAATATAAGCATTCAGTGCATTATCCTTTGTCTGTCCTTTCAGCCATGTTTCTTCACAATCGGCTCCGATCTGTTCAGCGATCTTCTTTTTCATATCATTATCCGAAGTGATCTCTTCCCCTGTTGTTGAAAAAAAGGCCGTATAATGACGGATCTGATTTCTGCTGTTCTGGCTCTGGTACAGGAGAGCAGCTATTCCAGCTATCATCAGACTCCCTGCCAGTAATAATATTGTTGTTTTTTTCTTCATTCTTTTCCCCTGTCTCATTTCCTCTTTCTATTTGTTATAATAAGCACCTGATATTCTGCAATAATACTTGCTAAAAATAACACCTAGGCCTCTGGCTTAGATATTGTCATTATTGTTTTTATTTTATTGCTTTCTACTTCTTGCACACCAAGGGCAGCCCCATGTTAGCCACTTCAATTAAATAAGCAAGCTAAAACCTGTAATAAAAAGAGCCTGACGCATCAGGCTCTTTCAAGGTGTTGTCCGAAGACGGCCACCGCAATTCATAACTATAATGTACCACACAGGGTGAAATCCTGCAAGAAATTTTAAGAGTTATATGTTTTTCCTTTCAGCAGTTCTGCCGCAAGTGCCTCATTGATATCATCGGACAGATTGTTTTCCTCCGGTTTGCCGAAATATGTTTCCATTGCATAGCTTAAGGTATCAAACGCACCGGAAATGACCTACTGGAATGGTACAGACATCGAATATTCTGGATCCAGGAACGCAACGTCTGCCTGTGCAAAAAATGATCTTACAGCAGTTGGAAACCAAACCGCCCTGTTTTATTCGTGGATCTTTCTGATATTGCACATTTTAACAAATTCCGGATCAAAATGCTTGACCGCAGTTCCCTGATAGCCAAGATCCAGTGAACTGATTTTCTGCATCTCCTCTTCAGTCAGTGTAAAATCCCATATCTGGAAATTCTCTTCGATTCTCGCTTTGTGAACCGATTTCGGAATGACCACAACGCCGCGCTGCACATTCCAGCGCAGAACAACCTGTCCTACGGTCTTTCCGTGTGCGGCAGCGATTTCTTTTACCATCTCGTTGTCAAACGGATTGTGGCGTCCTCTGGTACTCTTCCATGACTTTTAATGCAGACTCCTGTGCGAAGTACGGATGCATTTCAATCTGGTTTACCATCGGACGGATCGCTACCGTTTCCAGTTTACGGTATCCTGCCATGAAATCACCTGCAGGCTGATGGATAAACATCAGATCGATGTAGTCGGTTCCAAGCAGTTCCAGACTCTTTTCTACGGTTCCTTCTGTCAGATACTGGCTTGCCCAGATTTTGGTGGAGATGAAAATGTCCTCTCTTGCCACACCGGATCTTTTGATTCCGCGTCCGACCGCGCGCTCATTCATGTAAGCCTGTGCAGTGTCGATCATGCGGTATCCGCAGGCTAATGCGTCCACAACCGCCTGCTCTGCCTGATCTGGTGTCATCATAAAGGTTCCGATTCCCACTGCCGGAATCTGCACCTGATTGCTTAATGTAAAGTTCATCATCATAACCTCCCTGTTTTATTTTGATGTGTGATATTTTGTTATTTCCCTGTCTTTGTAGCTTTAGCTTATCACCCGGGAGTTGCTACCGGTCAAGGACTTTTTTAAAAAAATTTCTAAAATCTAATCGTTCATTCCTATTTCGTATCGACTGAAATATTTACAAAAACGTCATATCATGAATTCCGTTGTCCATGATATGACGTTTTTCCTCTCAGCATTCGGTTTTCTATCTTTTTATCTTTTCAATCCTGCACTCATGTTCTTTCGTCTTTTTATTGTAGTTAATTCCCACCAGAAGAATATTTCCTGTATATTCCAGAATAGAATCCGGATATTTTTTATCCCAGATCTGCTCTATGGCAGTATCTGTGCTTTTGTTCCACTTAAGTTCTACCAGCAGCGCCGGATAACTTGTTCTGTATTCCGGTTTCGGAAGATAAACAAAATCTGCAAAACCGCGTCCGGTCGGTAGCTCTCTTACGGGTTGGAAATAATACTGCATAGAGCTTAAATATGCTATCGTAAGCACGCTGCTCAGGGAATTTTCATCATTATATTGGATCACCGAACTGTACTCCTGATGAATTCGCTCTATCCCATCTGCTACCGCTTTTTCATCCATATCCAGGGTTGCATCCAGCAAATCTGCGGATTCCTTCTGAAAAGTAATCATTTCATTCCATTTATTGCGTTTCACCGCATTGTTTAATTCATGTCTGATTTCCTCATTTGGAATAAAAACCTGCTCCCTGTCCTGATCGTAAGCCAGATATCCCAAGTGGATCAGATACGTCAGTACATCATCCCGGTTGGCGAAGCTTACGGTATCATTCTGGAAAGATGTCACATCCACATCCACGGCGGCCCCCGACATCATTTCTATAATTGCCGCCCGCAGTCCGTCGAAATTCATGTTAATCAGTGGCACGATTGCTTCATAGCTGCCGGTATTGGACCAGTAGCTTTTATATTTTCCATTCAGCATCAGGCTGACAACGGCTTTTGGATTATATACCTGATACCCTTCCAGAGAATATCCATCATACCATAATTTCACCTGCTCATAGATCTGTCCGTACCTGTCGCATAAATCATGCACTTCCTCTTCTGTAAAGCCAACATACGGTGCCATTCTTCCTGCATCCAGCATGGTAAATTCTTCAAAATTGTTGAGAGCGGACTGTGTCTTTAATTTCTTGATCGGCAGAATTCCTGTCAGATACGCCAATGCAATATATTTTGACGGTTCTGACCCTTTAAACATGCCACGCAGAAAATCAATATACTCTTCCTGTACTTTATGATTCTGTGCCTCATCACGGATCAGTACATCCCATTCATCGATGATGACAACAAATTTGTTTCCGCTGGCAGCCTTGATATAAGACATCGCACCATAAGCAGTTTTTACCGTATCCGGAATCAACTCTCCGTACTTTTCCTTCAGTTCCTGCAGGATCCCATGATTGATATATTCCACAACGCAATCCGCATTTCCGGCATCCATCATGCACCACTGGACATCAAAATGAATCACATCATACTGATTCAGATGTTTTTCAAAGGACTCTGCCTTATGGATCGCATAGTCCGCAAACAGTTCTCTGGAATCACTGCCTTTGCTGTAATATGCCGAAAGCATCTCCGCTGTGATCGACTTTCCGAAACGTCTGGGACGACTGCTGCAGATAAATTTCGATGTAGTACTGATCACTCTGTTGGTGTATTCCAGAAGCGGTGTTTTATCTACATAAATTTCCGAATGAATGACTTCCGAAAATGCTTCATTTCCCGGATTTAAAAATCTTCCCATTGCGTCCTCCTGTTCACATTTTTTCTGACTGATACATTCATTATACACGGAAAAAACGCGGATTGGTAGACTTTATCTTTTAAAAAATGCTGCACCACGGATTCTTTTTCCATGGTACAGCATTTCCAAAATTTCTATTCTTGATTAAATATCCAGCGCCGCATGATACCCCTGATATACGGCATTGGTGATGGTAGATACACGTCCTGCGTCTCCGATCACG
>ERZ791834.1205-NODE-1205-length-13006-cov-11.0677_pt1 | contig 13006 bp, 5 predicted proteins | sample MGYA00510293_ERZ791834 | MGnify/ENA primary metagenome ERZ791834 (study PRJEB30046, sample SAMN00715253) | human gut metagenome | study: EMG produced TPA metagenomics assembly of the A metagenome-wide association study of gut microbiota in type 2...
GCCTGCAATGCTTTAAATTTGCAACGTTGGCATTCTGGCCGTTTGGAAAAGAAATCGTGTATGGAAATGGTATGTTTTCATTCTTGGTAAATCTCATATGGATTGTATTTTTTGGTTGGGAAATGGCGCTTGGAAATCTGATAGTTGGTTGTATATGGTGTATTACGATAGTTGGAATTCCGTTTGGAAAGCAGTTTTTCAAGATGGCAAGACTTTCTTTCATGCCATTTGGTGCCAGTGTGATAGGGTAGAATACAAAAATTTAAGGAGTCAGTGGAGTATTCCACTGGTGTTTTTATTTTCACTGGCGATGAAGTAATGAAAAATAGTGAAAAAATAGTGTAATTTTAGAATATCTTGTGTTTGAATTCGACACTGTTAGATATGATCCTGAATTGTATTATTTCAAATGGAATAAACATAATAATTTAGAGGGTTATGACAAAAAAGATTATACACACAGATTTACTTGGCAGCCTAGCGGAAGCCAGTTCACGATTATTGAGGATATTCCAGACAATAGAATTCATCTGTCGGTAAAAAAACCTGAAAAGTTGAATAAAGATATGGTTCTGAGAGTTTTGAAATATGATCAAACTTGGAGAAAAATCATATCTGAAAAAAGAAAAGAAGCGGAAGAATAATATATGTGAGGTGTTGGAATGAGGCTTCATAAAACGGATGGCATCTATGAAGAAGTAGTTTCAGATTCTTTAAATAAACAATTGGCTTCTATAGATGAAAATTTAAAGTATACAGAGAAGATAGATCCAGAAGAGGCTCCGGCAATCTTAGCAGAGTATACGTCAAAGATAATAAAGCAAAGATTACAAATGCTGCAAGAGACAAAAGGTGAGTTGTCAGAGCAAATAAAATTGGTAAATAAATTAATTGAAGTGGTTGCAGATGACGCTGCTGACATTATGGATGAAAAAGTTGCTGATCAGGGCGAACAGCTGAAAGCACTTTTGCTGGATAATCCAATTACAAAGGTTACAAAGAGAAAAGCCAGTGATTTGATTCGACCAGCAACATCTGTGGCTGATACTTCATTATTTACAGGTGCTGGACGTGAACCAAATATGAGTAGTGAAATCAATAAAGAAATTGCGTCATGCGATCGAATTGATATGATGGTTTCTTTTATTAGATGGAGCGGAGTAGTTTTGATCTTGGACGAACTAAGAAGGTTTGCTGAAAGTGGAAAAAAATTAAGAGTTATTACTACTTCGTATATGGGTGCAACAGAATTACGAGCAATAGAAGAGCTATCTAAACTGCCAAATACGGAGATTAAGGTTTCATTTGATGGAGATAGGACCCGATTACATGCCAAAGTCTATATTTTTCATCGTGAATCAGGATATTCAACTGCTTATGTAGGATCATCTAATTTAACTGCGCCAGCTATGACCAGTGGGTGTGAATGGAATGTCAAGGTTACAAAGAGTGATTTGCCAGAAGTATTTAGTAAAATTGAAGCTAGTTACTCTGGATATTGGAATTCAAAAGAATTTGAAGATTACTCAGAAGAAAAAAGAGAGGCTTTAAAGGAAGCATTAAGTAGATCAGGAAAGCGAGATAGGGGTGTTGGTGTAAAACGTAGTTTTTATTTTGACATATACCCATATCCATACCAGCAGGCGATTCTTGATAAACTTGAGGCCGAAAGGAAAATAAGAAATTCTTATAGAAATTTGATTTGTGCTGCAACTGGAACCGGAAAGACACTGATATCTGCTTTTGATTATAGAAAACAGTGTGAAATAAAAAAGAAAAGATTAAAGCTCTTGTTTGTTGCGCATAGACGAGAAATTCTCGAACAGAGTTTAGAATGTTATAGAGAAGTACTGAAAGATTCTGAATTTGGTGATGTGTTTTACTCTGGCCAGGAACCAGAACAAGTAGATTTTCTATTTGCGTCTGTTGATATACTTAATAGTCGTAAATTTACAGAATTAGATAGTAATTATTATGACTATATAGTGTTGGATGAATGTCACCATTTGGCGGCTAAATCTTATAGAGCATTATTTGATCACTTCGAACCTGAATACTTCCTGGGCTTGACTGCAACGCCAGAAAGAATGGATGGAGATAGTATTCTTCCATATTTCAATAATAAGCTTGCTGCCGAGATTAGACTCCCTGAGGCAATAAATCGTAAGTTATTATGTCCATTCCAGTACTTTGGAGTAGCTGATTCTGTGGATCTAAGCACTTTGAAGTGGACACGTGGAGGTTATGATAAAAGTGAGCTTGAAAATGTTTATGTATTAAGCAGAGCTATAGCAGATAAGCGTGCAAAACTGATAATCCAGTCCATATACAAATATGTTGCCGATATTGACACCGTAAAAGGTTTGGTATTCTGTGTTTCGGTAGAACATGCAAAATACATGGCTGAGAAGCTTAATGAGGCGGGTATTGCGACGGCGTATTTGACAGGATCTTCTACAGATAAAGAAAGAATATTTGCAAAACAAAAGCTTCAAGATGGAGATCTGAAGTTTATTTGTGTTGTTGATTTATATAATGAGGGTGTTGATATTAAGCAAATCAATACAGTGCTATTCTTACGCCCAACGGAAAGTTTAACTGTATTTCTTCAACAGTTAGGTCGTGGATTACGACTTTCTGATGGGAAAGATTGTTTGACAGTCTTGGATTTCATAGGTCAAGCAAATAAACGGTATAGCTTTGAAAATAAATATGCTTGTCTTCTACAAAAGAATAATCAGGGAATGAAGAAAGAAGTGGAGGCTGAATTTCCACATCTTCCAAGAGGATGCTATATCAAGTTAGAAAAGAAAGCAAAAGAAAGAATTCTTTCTAATATTAGAAGTTCTTTAAATGGGAAAGCCGGAGTAATTTCTAAGTTAACAACATTTGAAGCGGATACAGGAACAAAAGTGTCACTTAGCAAATTCTTGGATTATTATTCGATGATGCCTAAGATGATATATACACATAAAATCACTGTTACAGGAACGGTTAAAAATATGCCTGATAACGCCGATCCAGAAATGTGGAAAAAGTTGTTTAGACTATCTTCTGTAGACTCAGCTTGCTGCCTTCAATATTTAATTAATCATATTGAGACAATCGAAAAATTAAGCAGTACAGATATAACGCAAAAAGAATGGTCATTCCTGAAATTGGCATATGCAACATTTATTGATAATTGTGCACCTAAAAATAATGAAGATGTATTAACCACACTTAATACCTATTTTAATAATAATATTGAATATATACCGGAGATAATAGATGTTCTTTGTTATAACTTTGAACATATAGATTTCATTGAGAAGAATTCAGGACTGCCATATGAGAATGCACTGAATGTATATTCTACATATACAAGAGCGCAAGCATTGGCACTATTAGACTATTGGAAAACTTCTTCAGAGGGAGTAACAAGAGTAAAGGATAAGAAGACAACATGTCTATTTGTTACATTGAATAAGGGTAATAATTATTATTCGCCGTCAACGGCATACCATGATTATTCAATTAACGAAGAACTATTCCATTGGCAATCGCAAAATGCAACAGCGGCCAATACATCTGTTGGACAGAGATATATTCATCATGAAGAGCAAAAAGAAAACATCTTACTTTTTGTTCGAGAACAGAAAGATGATAATTACGGATCCGTACCATTTGTGTTCTTAGGTAAAGCAAAATATGTTAGTCACCAGGGAGATAAACCGATGAGTATTGTTTGGAGATTGGAAAACAAGATTCCGGCTAAGTTCTTAGAGGTGACAGATAAGCTTGGAATCGGATGATATTTGTAAATGAGGATGATTGATATGTTTGAGAATGGAATTGATATAGTAAAAGTCGATTTTCATATGCATACAAATGGTGATAAAGAATTTAAGTATGTAGGGGATCCTGAATACTATATAAGCGAGTATATTCAGCAACTTGTCGATAATGAGATATCGATTGGAATTATCACAAATCATAATAAATTTGTGAAAGAGGAGTATGATAAGCTTCGTAAAACAGGGAAACGAAAAGGTTGTTGCATTCTCCCAGGGGTTGAGCTGTCTGTTAAGGAAGGTGCCAATGGAGTACATACATTAATTGTTTTTAAACCAGAAGATTGGTTATGTAATGGAACAAATAACATTGAAATCTTCTTAAATGAAGTGTTTCGTGATACTCCGAACAGAGAGAATGAAAATACCCGATGCAAGTATGATTTGCCGGGAGTAATGGAAATATTGGAACGGTATAATTCTGATTTTTTTATTGTTTTTGCGCATGTTGAACAACCAAGCGGAATCATTCATGAGTGCGATGGGGGACTGATAAAAACTTTAGCAGCGTATCCATGGTTTAGAAGGCGCGTTCTGGGAATACAAAAGGTTCGAACTAGAGATGATATTAAAAAGTTTGAAGAACACTTAGGATATAAACTTCCATATTTAGAGGGGTCTGATTGTAAAAATATCAAAGCTATCGGAAAAGGAAATAGTGTGACCTTCGTCAAACTTGGAGTATTATCATTTGATGCGTTGAAATTTGCATTAAGGGCAGGCACCGAAAGATTATATGCAGAAAAAACAGAACCTGGACATAGTTATATTAAGCAGATTGATTTCCAAGGGGGAATTCTTAATGGTTGTTCTATTGGGTTTTCTGCAAATTTAAATACTTTTATTGGTATTCGTGGTAGTGGCAAATCTGCAGTTATAGAAGTCTTGAGATATGTGCTTTCTTTGCCGGCAACTGTAGACAGTGAGTACAAAAACGAATTGGTAAAGTATGTATTAGGATCAGGTGGTGTTGCCATAGTACATGTTGTTGATAAATATGGCAAAGAATATCAAGTGAAAAGAATATTTGGAGAGAATACATATGTATTTGATTTGGATGGGAATAACCTGGGTATTGACTGCTCGAGTATCATAAGTAATCCAGTATATTTTGGTCAAGGAGATTTAGCATTAACAAAAGCTGGATATGAGTTTGAACTACTGCATAAACTAGTAAAGCCTGATGAGAATTATGAAATAAGACTAACAGAATGCTTATCATCTATAAAAACAAAAATTGGGGAATGGATGGAATTAGAATCATTGCCGACTCAAATTGAAGATATTCAAAGCAAGATTCGTGACATAAATCATAAGCTTAAAATATTTGAAGAACACGGAGTTGCTGCAAAGTTGGCAAAGCAAACAGGATATGCTACAGATCTTACAGAGGCAAAAAGTGTTATTGCTAATAGTAATGATATATCAAAACGTCTTCATGGAATCTGTGATTATTTTCGTGGGATGAGTATTTTGACTGAAGGATATAGCTCTACTCATAATAAAAAGTTGTTTGAAAAGATTAATGATCACGTTCATAAAATAAAAGAACACTTCATTAATATTGAGAAAGAAGCTGAGCAGATAGACACAGAAATACAAATCTTGTGTGATCTAAAAAAAGATTTAGAAGGAATAATAGGAGAGTTAAGAGAAGAATTTGCCGAAATTCGAAGAGAAATCCAAGATCCTAAATTAGATATTGACGCATTTGGTAATTATAAAGAAAACCTTGATTTGTACACCAGAGACGAGAATTTGAAGAAAATGAAACTGGAGCGTCGTGAACCGCTTAAACAGGAAGTACTTTCTGTTATTAGTCAAAGAACAGAAGTATTAAGAGATAGATTTTGTGCATACAAACAGGAGATAGATCGTGTTAATTCTACTCAAGAAGAATTGAAGCTATCAATAGAGTTCAAAGGAAACAAAAAGGGATTCTTAGCTCAATTGAAAGAACAATTTCGAGGAACAGGAATCAATGAAAGTAGATATGCAGATATAGTCAATGAATTTTCTGATATGTTAGCATTAATAGAAGATGTTTTATTTAGGGAAGGTTTGCGATTAAAACCACTCATCACGGATAACCAGTACGCGTCAGTTCTTGAAAAAATAAAAACAAATTATGCTGATATGGTCGAGTTAGAAACAACTGATATGGTTGAGATAAAGTATCACGGAAAAGCATTAAATCGCCACTCTACGGGACAACGTGCATCGGCTCTTGCTTTGTTTATTCTGGCACAAAATGATAATGATATAATTATTATAGATCAGCCGGAAGATGATTTGGACAACCAAGTAATATATAGTGAATTTATCAAAAGGATCAAAGAGAAAAAAATATCTACTCAGTTTATATTTGCTACACATAATGCAAACATTCCGGTCTTAGGTGATGCGGAGAGAATTGTTGCTGCTAGTTTTACAGACATAGATTTGAATATGAATATGTCACTTGGGTCTATAGATTCTATCGAATCACAAAGGCAGATTGTAACCATCATGGAAGGTGGACAAGAAGCTTTTAAACGTAGAAACGAGATATATAGTTCATGGGGCAAATAACCTTGAAGTTTTTGGGGAAAATAAATATGTCATAAAATAATATTTGGTTCCTCTCTTGATGAATTCGGGTACTGTCAAAACCTGTCAGATATAGTCTGTTATTGTTAAGTGCTGTCAGGCATTGAAAGAACTGCAATACAAATTTTTGTTTATGAGGTTCGACTCCTTCTATCTAAGAAAATAATATAGAGAAAGGGAAAAACATGAAATATACTGCTGATACAAAACCGGGTATGGGGGATCCTTACTGGTATGAATGGTCTGTAGGTCAAAAGTATATTATAGATATGCTGAATCCAGATAACGAAATAAAACATGTAGAACTCCAGGCTGATGTGTCACTTGGGTTAGATGATGTCGTTATTACTTATATGGATGGTCATAAAAAGTTCGTACAGGTTAAGCATACTCGGGCTAATGATACATTAACATTCGGTGATTTAGTAACCATTGATACAAGTAATGTAGATGCGAATAGTCATATTTCATTGCTTGGAGAATTGGCAAAATCATGGAATGAAGAACACTCAAAATATTCCACAACAGATATCCTGTTATTCTCTAATAGAAAAAAAGGCAAAAGGATTGCCCATGCTGGCCCCCAAAGATCTATTAAGCGTCCTGCTTTAAACTGGTTTATAGATGACTTGTCTAAACAGCTTGAAACAGTAAAGAAATATAACGAATTAGTATTCCCAGGTTATGAGCTTGCATGGGAAGAATGGAAAAAACAGCTAGAGTATATTCCCAACGATGATAAAAAGTTGGAATTCCTAAAACATTTATCTATTTCAACTGATCAAGAAGAACTTGAAGCGTTAGGAGAAACATTAATCGAAAAGCTGAAAAATACATTTAAGACTAATGATGAAATAGCTAGATTACTATTTGTCAGATTGGATCATGCACTGAGAAAGTGGACAACTTCGATACGTGATTCATCAATTGTTTCTGTTGAAGATGTATTAAGAGAATTATCGATTGAAGATGATATCATATCCTATAATCACGATTTAATCCCGTCGGTTCCTTTCTTTGAAAGTCGTCTTTCTGTAGTTGAAGATATTGAAAAGGCATTAAGCTGTCCTCAGAATAGAGTTGTCTTTTTATCTGGTATTCCTGGAACAGGGAAAACAAATATTATCAGTAAACTAAGCGGGAAACGAAATAGTATAGTTAATATTAGATATTATGCATACGAGCCTATTGATCCTCAAAAAGAATATCTTCCAAAAGATGTGTCAAGGCGAGTAGATAATAGTGTCTTTTGGAATGAATTATTCAATCAGTTAAGACGTCAACTATTGGGAAAACTATCTAAATATCGCGTGCCAGTAATTAACAATTTACTACCACAAGAGCAACTCAGAAGTGAATTTTTCAGAATCGCCGCAGAGTATGCACAAGATGAAAATTCGTTGTTTATTGTTGCAATAGACGGAATCGATCATGCAGCAAGAGCAAATGTAAGCGAAAATACTTTTTTGTCAGCGTTGCCGAATCCAGAATATCTTCCGGAAAACGTTAAAATAGTTATTGCGGGTCAGCCTAAGGAAGATTATAGAAATTATCCAGAATGGTTATTTAACAATGAAACGGGATACGTTAAGGAAATACATGTTCCATCTATACTTAAGTCCGATATTTATTCATTAGTAGAGAACAAATTTCCGGAGATGGATAATGTTTTTAAGAATCAGTTGACAAATGTTGTTTGTAGATATGCAGATGGAAACACACTGTCAGCAATTTTTGCAGTACATGAAGCGACACAATGTAATGATATTGTTGCTCTTGAACAGAGATTAACGGATAGAAAATTGAGTGGAAACATTCAAGAATACTATAAGGCAATTTGGGATTCTGCAAAAGCAAAATTTCAGATTCCATTTGTGGACTATAAAATGGCAGGAGTTTTTGCCTTTTTTAATGAACCGCTTAATGAATATAAATTACAGAAAATCTTTTCGGAGGAGGGTATTAGTATTTCAGTATGGCGTAATGTACTTAAATCTATGCGCCCGCTATTAGTTGAGACGAATGGTAATTATACAATTTTACATAATGATATTCGCGTGTATTTATCTAGGATTATTGGTCGAGACAATGATTGGATTGAGGAAGTATACTCATTTCTGGCTAGCTACTATATAAATTTGTCAGAAGAGGAAAAAGGATATTCCTACTACAATGATGTTCTTCGTTTTTTAATATATGCTAAAAGAGCTTCTGAGTTTAAGAATATTTTTACACCTGATTTTATTATTTCCTCCTTTGTTTATGGAATTGGAATTAATGAGATTTATTCAAGAGCAAACGATTTTTTAAAAAGAACAATAGATGAGAATGTGATTGACTGGGAGCAAATGAAATGTTTAGCTTTTGGTTATTTGACCATCGATCAGATTGAGAAAAGTCAAAATGAGATTGAAGGCGCAAACTTCCGTACAACAAATCAATACATTCCCGTTAACTCATACGAATGTTATGTAAAACCATTAGCTAGTTGGAATAGTGAAATTATTACATCTGTTTTATCTTTAGCTTCCGATCTAATAGATAATAATCATGCAGATCGAGCTGAGGCATTGCTCTATAACTGGTTCTATGATGTGACACTAGAACAAATATATGATTGCGTAAAAGTTAATGATGGAAACGATGATGGTTGGTTGTCGCCAGAGCATAGAAATATTGGCAATTTAATTGGAAAAACGGCTTGCTCTACTCAAAGCACATTTTTGTTGAAAAATCTATCTGAATTATGTGAAAAAAGCCATTCGTTTACAGGAGCTGTATGTGATAGTGCTATGAGATCTGCTTTCAAATATTTAGTGGGAAATGATTTATATTCCACACTAGCAGATATTGAATTGATACTATTAGATACATTAGTTGAAGAGATAAAACTGTTATTATCTTCAAATCGCATTAATGATTTAAGACAGACAGAGATAATCTTTAGAGAAAAACTTCAAAAAAAGCCCGCGGGTTTACTGATTTCGTTGTTTGTTCAGATAATAACCGATAATATTTGTTTCTCAGTAGAACAGCATAAATCTTTTCTTGAACAAATTAATACAATCGAGTTGCCCAATACAATGGTGGAAAACCTGATGTCTTATTATAGCATGTTAGCGGTAGTATCAGCATATTTGAGCGAATCAGCTTTATCCAGTGAAGTAGCAAATGAAATAGCTGAACGATATTTAGCTGATCATACTCATTATAAACGTAACTATTTTATACTTTATTTTAATGTATTATGTTACGGCGCAAAATGGTTTTACCAAAAGGAGAACGGGAAAACATCAATTGTGGACCTTTCTGGATTAAAAGTAATGTTGGAAAATCTCTTCCTTAAAGATTGGAATATTCAAGATAGAGATTTTGAGACCCCTCGTTTATTGCCTTACATTTTGCGCGCCGTGATTGTTTTGGCAACAAATGAAAATGATGATAAAACTAAAGAAGTTGTTTTTGATATATGCGAAAGGATTTTTGCCGATAATCCTGTAAATTCTTTTTTTGAAACGGGAATTTTCTTTTATAGGAATAATCCTAAAAGAATCCAAGAGTGGTATGATGACTGGTTGTCTGAAAACGGAAAATTATGGCAAGAGCCATTATACGATAGAAATGCCATTTTAAAACGATTTATTGATGCAAAAAAGATTTATGATCTCAATAATGATATCTACATGGAATTGGCTTTGACTAAATCTTCCTGGTCTGTTATTGGATATGTGTCCCATAAAGAATATTCTGGAGATTTTCTCTTGAACTGGTATAATGCTTTAGTTGATTTGGATGAGGCAAATATCCATCGATTTGCTCGTGAAATAAAAGATATTTCCGACAAAATAGAACTATTGGGTGATAATCGTATGAGACATCACATTGATAGTAAAATCTTTTCGGATGTTTTCTCTGAAGGAATTAAGGATATAATTAGTTTTTTGAAAAATGAGTACTATTTTTCTCAAGCAATGAAGTCGCCTTATTATCTCGTTGACGGATTAACTGGTTATTTGAGAAAGAATAATCCAAATCGAGAACAGCTGTTATTGATTTGGACTACTGGCATGGTTTTATTAGATTGGAGACTAGAGGACAACCATTCCTCAATCGCAGCCCTTCAAAAAGCTATAGAAATATGTGCATTGAGAAATGGTTATTGTGACATACATTCTGATTTATCTTTACTCGGACCAGCTTATATTAATCTTATGGGAGATCCAGTTAAGTACATAATTCCGGATAGATGGGTAGATAACACTTCATTTTCTGAAGAAACAACTTCTGTAGAATACTACGAGCAAATGATACATGAATATGTTCAGGACAAATCATATTCTTCTACTGATATACTAGAAGCATGTGAATCATTGCATAATAAAGATGCGCTCAAAGAAAGTGTTGTTCTGGAAATTATGGAACATGAATTTTTCAAGGAGTCGTCAAGTATTGAGCGGAACAGTCTGCTAGAGTATTTAATTAGTCTCGGAAAAGCAGAAGAGACTGATGTTCTAATTAGGAAGTACTTGGGAATGCTTCTTCATCGAGATCATTATTATTGTGCATTGGATGTTCCTGCACTGGTGCTTTGGAAAATGAAACAGCTTTCTCCAGAATATGGCATTAATGGAATGAAACAGATTCTCGATATGCATCGTAGTTGGAGAACTGCAGCAGGACATATAAAGGATGTAGAACTTACAAATGAAATATTTTTTACAAAACTAGTAGACTGGAATGAGAGCACTGACTTATATACTCTGTTTTTAGATATAGCATTGCTTCTAATAAAGTCTGAAGATGCAGATGCTGCAAGAACCGCACTTGCTGGAGTATTTGCAACTCTTCGAGTTGAGCCAGGTTATATTAATTTCATCGAAAAAATGTGGGATTCTTTTCATTATCGCGCAAAAGAATGGATATTGATGATTTATGAACTTCTATGGGATTATAGAGAAGATTTTCATGATAATATGCTTACAATTCTAAAGAAGCATTGTGAAGATGAAGATTTTAATGTTTCATTATATTCGAACCTGCTGCTTGAGAATTATAGTTCGGATGATTCATTTAAATATATAAGGAACAGTAAATCTTATTTTGACGAGATTCCAAATTGCGGGCATAAATTGTTCATAAAGAAAAATCGGCCATCGCCATGGATTAATGGATATGACTGTGTTATGGAACAAATAGAGTTATTGTCTGAAAGACTAGAGGTTGATGGAGAGCATCTAGAAAAAAGAGTTGCGGATTACTGTGATAAAATACCAGATACTGTACAACTAATCAAGTTAGGAAGGAATTGGTGGGGATGTAGGGTCGTTTGTGAAAATCCGAATCGATCTTTCTTAAGAGTTCTTTACAAAGATTGGTATAATCATAAATTTGATTGGGAAGAAGCGGAATTGGGAAGGATTGTATTATCTGCTTCAGAACCATACTGTTTATTGATAACACCACAATTATGGACTTATAACAATGGTTATTTATTAAATCCGCCTGAAAGTTTTATTTCATCTTCGTCGGTAGAACAAAAGAAACAGATTCATGATATTTTATTTGAAGGCGTCGATGATACAGAAACTGTTCTGGCAGGAGGAATTATAGATTATACCCATAAAGAAGAGATATTTGGCTTTATGGTTTCGTATTTTTCTATTCCAGGACTTCCTTCAAAATATGCAGCTCACTGTTATGAAAGAAATTCACGATTATTATTGCAATCACGCCCAGATTTTTCAGAACAGGAACATTATAATATTACTTTGCATCATAATGGAATTGAAAGTTTTCAAGGAAGCAATATCATGTGCGGTTTTAGCAAAATATCCTTGGATGAGTTTCATTGGCATATTAACATTACAGTAAATGGTATGAGGTTATTTAATGAAGGTGGACAAGAAATAGGAAGATTTGAATATTATTATGGGCAAAGAGGGAATATGGGAAATAGATATATTAGTAACCAACCGCTATTGCAACGATGGGTCGTTTCAAAAGATGCTATTTCAAAAGCTCGTTGTATAGTGGGATGTCCTAATAATATAAAAATCAATCATGCTTTTGACTCCGTTATTCGAAAATATGAGGATTAAAAGATGCTGTTACTTACAAAGAAGATATTGTTCAAGATAATGAGCTTAATATCCTCGTAAGTAATTGATATTTGGTGTCATAGTTCATAAATGACGTATAAAAGAATAAACAAACAATAAATGAACAATAATTAAAATTGTAATAACTTGCATGCATGAAAATAATCAATTTCCCCTCTTGACATATTCCGGAACAGGAAAGACCTATGTATCCGCATTTGCTATGCGTGAGCTTGGTTTCAAAAGAGTATTGTTTCTGGTTCATCGTGTAACACTTGCGAAGCAGGCTAAAAAATCTTTTGAAAAAGTTTTTGATAAGAAAGTGACAATGGGATTGGTGGGAGCAGGCTTCTATGAATATGATAAGGATTATGTTTTTGCAACAGTAGAGACTTTGAACAGAGATACACATTTGTTTCAGTATCAGCCAGATGCCTTTGATTGCATTATTTTGGATGAGGCTCACCACAGTTCTAACAATATTTA
>ERZ791834.1221-NODE-1221-length-12844-cov-2.70013_pt1 | contig 12844 bp, 3 predicted proteins | sample MGYA00510293_ERZ791834 | MGnify/ENA primary metagenome ERZ791834 (study PRJEB30046, sample SAMN00715253) | human gut metagenome | study: EMG produced TPA metagenomics assembly of the A metagenome-wide association study of gut microbiota in type 2...
CAGAAGGCTTAATAAAGCTCAGAGGGATTATTATACTACTGTAATGGATATTAAAGCTAAACTTGATGCTCTTCTTCCTGATAAATATACCAAGCTGAATAGTGCTGTAAAGATTAGGAAAGACTTGGTTGAAAGGGTTAAAAGCTCTGAAAGTGTGAAGTCTGGTGCTCAACAGGTTTGGGAAAGTATCAAGGATAATTTCATTAGGAGAACTGATGATACAGACTTTGGAGACAAGGCAACTGTAAAAGACTTTGAGGATAGAGAGGTACAAATGTTACCTATCTACTTTACAAAGCTCAAGAAGGGAGAAAGTGCTAATGACTTATCTACTGATATAGTAGGCACTATGACTGCCTATGCAGCAATGGCTAATGACTTTGATGAAATGAATAAGGTCATTGATGTTCTTGAAGTTGGTAGAGATATGCTAAGAGAAAGACAAGTCACTCAAACAGAAGGTGGTAAACCTATGGTTGAGAAATTTAAGGCAGTAGGTAGAAAGGTTGAGAGTAAATTAACTAAGACAGGAGACAAGTCAAGATTTATGGAAAGACTGAATGACTTCTTTGAAATGCAGGTATATGGAAGATATATGGCAGATGAAGGAACATTTGGTAAGACTAATATTGACAAGGGAAAGGTAGCTAACTTTATTAATAGAATGACTTCTATGAATAACTTGGCATTGAATGTCCTTTCAGGTGTTTCCAATGTGGCTACTGGTAAGGTGATGATGAGAATTGAGTCTTTCTCAGGAGAGTTTTTCAATGAAAAGAATACCCTAAGAGCTGATAGAACTTATGGTAAGGAATTACCATCATTCTTAGCTCAATTAGGTGACAGGGTAAAGACCAATAAGTTAGCTTTATGGGATGAACTATTCAATGTAATGCAGGAATATGAACAGGATACAAGAGAAGTCAACTTTGACAGGAAGACTTGGTTTAGTAGAATGTTTGGTACATCTGCTTTATTCTTCATGAATAATGCTGGTGAACACTGGATGCAGAATAGAACATCATTAGCTCTGGCTGATGCTTATAAAATGAAGGCTCCTAATGGTAAGTTAGTAAGTCTGTGGGATGCTTTTGAGGTTGTACCATTAGATAGTAGTAATAAGAAATTAGGTGCTAAATTACAGCTAAAACAGGGTTATACTAAGGCTGATGGCTCAGCTTTTACTCAAGAAGATATAATCAAGTTCAGTAGAAAGAGTGCAGCTATTAATCAAAGGATGCATGGTATTTACAATAAAGCTGATAGAAGTGCAGTACAAAGGTTGGCTATTGGTAGATTGGGTATGATGTTCAGGAAATGGATTAAACCATCATTGAATAGGAGATTCAAATCAGCTACATATAACTATGACCTTGAGGCATGGACAGAAGGTTATTATCTTACTACAGGTAGGTTCATGAATGCCCTATTCCAAGACCTAAGGAAAGCTCAATTTGATATTGCAAGTAAGTGGAATGAAATGACTCCTACAGAACAGGCAAATGTCAAGAGAGCATTAACTGAGGTAGCACACTTCCTTGCAGTAGCAGCAGCTATTGGATTGATAGAATGGAGTGATGATAGGGACAGACCTTGGTTAGTCAAGATGATTGAGTATCAGTTGAGAAGGTTATACACTGAATTAGGTGCTCTTACTCCTACTCCAGAAATGGTTGGTGAAGGTTTGAGAATATTAAAGTCTCCTGCTGCTGGTGTAAATACAGTAGAAAAGACTCTTAATCTAATCAATCTGATGAATCCAATGAACTATGAAACATTCAATGGAGAAGATGCTATACTTAAGTCTGGACCTTATAAAGATAAATCTAAAGCTCAACAGAGCTTACTTAAGTCTCCTCTTGCTCCTATGTATAACACAGTTATGAGAGGTATTTATATTGAAGACCAAATACCATTTTTTAAACAATAATAATTAAAAAAAGTTATGAGTGATTTTAAAACAAGATTAGTAGAAGAACAAGTTCAACTTGAAGATAAATTAAGTAAGTTGAAAAGTTTTATTGAGAGTGACAAGTTTGAGAGTATTGATGATGCTCAAAGAGCTTTATTAAAAGTGCAAGCTAATGCAATGAGTACTTATAATCAATGTCTGAAGGAAAGACTGGAAAGGTTGTAAACAATAAAGGGGAAGTAAATTAATACTTCCCCTTTTTATTTACACCTTAATAAAAAATTTAAACCTCATGTTTGAAGTTATGAACATCTGATAGCTTGCTCTCTTTCCTCTTGGGAAATTTGATTCCACATTTCTTCTGTCCAACCTTTCTTTTCAAGTGCTTCCCTTGTCTCAGTCTCAATACTACTGAAATCCATTGAAGATTGTACTCCCTCCTGATTTCTCATCTCTTGAAGAGATGGTACTTTATAGGTTATGTTAGAGTAATGTCCCTCATTAATATTTCTGTAATATTCAGTAAGAGAAGGTCTTAGACTGTTCCAGTTAGTGACTTTAGCAAACAATTCCTTGAAGAAATTGATTATCTTAGTACCTAAAGATTGAGTGTCTTGAGACATCACATATTCCCTGAAACCTTCTGCCATAGCTTCTTCAAGTTGTGAGTTACTTAAGTCTCCATAAGTTCTCTTAGCTTCTTGAAGTAATTCATCCCTAAGTGTAGGTTCTGTGAGTAAGTGGAATACTGCATGAAATGCCTCATGATATGTAGTTCCCTCAGCAGCTATATCACTTAAAGTAATAATACCATCACTAAACTGACCCCATGCTAATGCACCAGTCTTGGCTACTCTAATAAGACCATTAGTAACTACAACCCTCTCACTCTCACTTAATTGAGGTAGAACCTTATTTAACCAAGCTAACTCCTTATCTTTATCCCATATAGGTCTTGATAAATCATCAACCTGTCTTAATTCAAATTCTACATCAAACTCTTCATCAGTCTGATTAATAGCCTGTTCTTTAGCTACAGTTGAAGCTGCACCATTAGATTCTCCCTGATTAATAGTAGCAGGAATAATAGGCTTCTCAATCTTAACTGGTTCAGAAGAAGGAGTGTAAAGTATAGTACTTTCCTGAGACATATCTACAACTCTCTGAGGATTACCTTCCAGTATCTTCTTTATATTGTTCTTAGCCTCAGCCTCACTATATGACAGTACAGCATTCTTTACTAAAGCAATAGTATTACCATTAGGAAATACTGCATAGAAATCATTAGATGCAACATGTGCAGGTTGATTTCCAAACCCTTTAGTAATATTAGGAACCTTAGTCATATATACCTCAACTCCATTCACCTTTCCAATAGGACTTAGATAACCTGTATGCAACTTTCCATCTCTCAAGAAGTAACCTACTTTACTATCTGACATACTATAGTCTGGCAGAACATTGTTTATAGGTTCTCTTGTTTCAAATGTACTGTTGAATATAGGTAAGCTACTATTAGTATTACTCACTTCTGGAGTAGCTACACTACCAACTAAAGGAACATTCACAGATGAATCATAGTTAAGAAGAATACCCTTCTCCTTAGTTACTCTACTAACATTATCCTTGTTGTACTCAAGTACAAAAGGTAATATAGCTAAAGTAGTGATAGGAGTATGATATTGAGACTCAAATAAGTTCTTGTAAGCACTCAATTGTTTAGTATAATACTGCTCCTGACTCATTGTTTGGGTATTAGATTTATTCTTGAAATAATTAACCTTTCTACCATTCCTATCAACAAAGTCATAGAAGCTATATCTACTTGTCTTAACATCATATATCTTGAAGTTTCCATTAGCATCCACAGAGAGAATATCAACCTCACCAGCTACCCTGTTTCCATTCTCATACTTATTGAAAAGTACTATATTATTAGTAAGGAATGTTTCACCCCTTGCTTCAATATTACTCTTAATTTCAGTAAGAGAAGTAACCAAATCATTGAATGCCTGTTCAGACATATTGCTTGGTTTAACTGGCATTTCACTTGATGTGAAGAAGTTTCTGATTACACTATCTACAGAAGTACCTGCTTCTAATGCTCTTTGTGAATTAGTTCCAGACATCTTATCTCTTACTATATTCACGATAGTATCTCTACTTCTTGCATCTATCTTACCCTCAAATGCTGTAAGGTCTACACCATAATGGTTACTTAAGTTCTTAAGATAGTTATTGAACTGTGTTATATTATCTGCATTCTTTGAGAGATTAACTCTTAAATCCTGTAGAGCTTTAGTCTGTGCAGGAGACTGGGTCCAATTACTTCCTAATACTGAATGTACCCTCTTATATTCATGGTATTCACCATCATCCTCAAGTATATAATAGAACTCACCATCAGTTCTTGTCTTATCAACCTTAGACTGGTTCTCTGCAATCTGGTCTATAACTTTCTTAGAGTCAGCTACAGTCTTCTTTCTATCAGCTAATTTCTGTTTGAATTTATCTGATGCAGCACCAGTCACATACTGACCTGTATTTCTGTTCAGAACCTTACCATTAGGAAGAAGGGTGATACCCCCCATCATCATAGAACCATTCTGAGCATCCCCATAGTTTTCTTGTATATAAGCCATATCAAGAATAGACTCTGGGAAAGAGTTAAGAGTTCTGCCATTATTATCTCTTACAGTATTTGAAGTCAAATCTACATGATATGTAGTATTATCAAATGAAACTGTAGTTCCTGCAATAGCTCCCTCTGTACCTCCTACAGGAGTTTGTATCTTTCTACCTTCCTCAGCCTTAACTGATGCAGGGTTTAGAGCTTGCTGTAAGTTACCTTGTATATCAAAGTAATCTGTTGTAAACCAGTTACTTTTTACACTGGCATCTATTATATTGGATGTCATTACTCCAGAAGAGAGTAACATGTTATTGTATCCTCCCTTATTAAGCATACCTAAATTCACCTGTAATGGAAGATTGAATGCCATTAAAATGTTTTGTATTTCATTGGCTACTTCCTGTGAATCTCTTGTATCAGGTTGAGTTTTAACACCCTCTCCACCTAATTCATAGAGAACATTAGGGTCCCATCTTTCAGTTAAGAATACAGTTCTTGCATCTTCTCTTCTGACTCTCTTACCATCTATTTCATCATAGATTTCATTCTTATTTGCATCTCTCTGAACCTTAGTAAACCTGATACCATTACCATTCTTACCTTGTACATAGTCAATATGAACATCACCAATATATAGACTTCTTGCCAAATCTTTTACTGCATTATTAACATCTTCCTCTGTGAAGGCATTAGCTAAAGCATCAATACTCTTCTTTATATTCTTGTATAAAGGAGTGGAATTAACAGTAACATCTTCTGGGTTATATTCACTTTCATTGAAGTGCTTAACCCTTACAGCAGCAGGACTATATTTACCAGCAGCATTAGGAATAAGGATATACATCCTACCTTCCTTTTGGCTCATATCCATTGGCTTGATGATTAAATCATCACTAATTCTACCATTAGTGGATAGGATACCATTCTTTACAATACCAAAGATAGAACTTGCACTTACATTAGGTATTTCTCCCATGTTTCTTTCTTCTGTACCATAAGGTATTCTACCAACCATTATCTGAGATACTCTTGTAGTAGGAGTAGCTATAAACTTCTTATCCTTTCCAGTCTGATTGAACTCTTCTTTTACTCTTTCAATAAGACCTGATAACCCTTCATATCTATCTACTACATACTGACTTTCATCTAATGAACCTACTATTTGGTTATTCCTCTTATCTACAATAAAGATTGTATGGTCATTAAATTCAGGGTCAATCATGAAGCCAAGTTCATCACCTGCCTTTAGATTACCTTCATTTACATAACTGAAAGCTCTATTATCTCTAAGATAGTTATAAAGTTCATCAAAGTTCAAGTTCTCTTTCTCAGCAACTACTACATTGAAAGGTCTGAAATCTCCATCCTTACTTGCATTAATATGCAATTCAGGAATAGTAGGTCTATAATACTGCCTTTTACCCTTTGCATCCCTATCTAATGATTGAGGAGTAGGAGCATTTTCATTGGCTTTCTTATTTTCCTCAGCTACCATTTGAGGAGTAATATTACCCACAGGAGGTTCATAAGTATCAACTGGTAAATCCTGCCCATTAACAGTAGGAACTGTAGGTGTACCACTATCCCCAGTTGTGTCTTTTGATACAGTACCTCTTGTACCTTCTGTTTTTTCAACTGGCTTTAGATATTCAACAGGGAATCTTGCTTTGAATCTCTGGTCATTATTAACCTCACTCATTGCAGATAGAAGTCCATATTGAGCCTCAGCAAAATTCATCATATTCAAATCATCTGGCAGATTTTCATCATACAGACTTTCTGGATTATTAATGAATACTGAGTTAGGATTAGCCATTTCCTCAAGATTGTTTGCATTTTCATGTTGAGTCCTAAGTAGTTCTTGTGCATTAGCTTTAGCTTCAGGAGAGATAGGTTGTCTATCTATTGCCCTGCTTACTTCACTATTATACATCTGAACTTCCTTATAGTCCTTAGCCATCTTATTACCTTCATTCTCAAGTTCATCAAGAATTTGAAGTCTTTTAGATGAATCAGGCTCATTATTCAATGCTTCTCTAAACTCATTAAGGTTAGTGGCAGCTAATGCTGCATCCTTAGTCTTAGCTATTTCCTGTCTTTCATTTTCTCTTATAATATTCTCTCTTTGTCTCTCTTGTTTTTGTGCAAGAGCTTGAGGGTTTCTAAGATAAGTATCATACTTGTCAATGAAATCAAGTCTTCTTTCAGCTATCTTATGAAGGTCATTAACCTCATCAATTATATCCTGTTTATTAGGGTCAGTCTGTAATGTCTTATCTAATAAAGAGATATAAGATTGAGCTTCCTTTGAATCAGCAAGTTCATTAATTAGTCTTACAGGAGAATAGTTCAATAAATCTGATAATCTATTAATCTTATTTTCATCACTGTCACTAATAAACTCTCTATCCATAGAGGCATCAAGTACTCCTTGAAGTCTGTCCTTTATATCTTCATGTACTGACTTAAACCTGTTTTCAAGGTTATCAATGTTTGAGAAGTAATAAGTCATTTCTTCAAGACCATCTTCATCAAAGTAATCACCAATCTTAACTTGTAAGTCCTGACTAATCTTTCTGTAATTATCTACAGCTTCCTTAGTTTCCTGAGTTTGCTTTTGAATCTGCTCAATTACTTCTTCATCAGTCATATTATCATATACTGATGTACCAGTTTCCTGATTAGTAGTAAGTTGTCTTATTTGTTCAACATCCTCAGGTCTTACATTTCCAGCCTCCTCAATTATATCATATAGGTCATTGATTCTTCCTGCCTTATCAAACATGATAACATCACTAATAAGCTGGTTGTGTTCAGCATTCTTAAACTCAAAGTTATCATTGTTATCAGCAGCTTCATCCATTTGTTTTTGGTAAGCATTATGCCTGATAGCTGATTGATAGTAGTTAAGGAACTCAGGTGATTGTACTCTATTATTCAGTTGGGTTACAATAGCATCATCTTTCTCACTTCTTTCTCTTATCTCTTGTATATCTTCCTTAATACCTCCTTGAAGATATACTGGAGATTGGAAACCACCTTCACTATTCTTTGCACTTCTAAAGCCCGGAATACCAACTAAACCAGTTAAACCACCAATGAAGCCTTCTTCCCATCCTTCAACAGTGCCATAAGTTTGTTGAATAGCTTTTGCAGTAGCTTGTAGCCAGTCAATAGTTTCACTTTCTGCATCTGGGTCTATCTTGGCTCCATAGAAGTCATTAAGTTCAGAAGCATATTTATATCCTGCAACTTTACCTGCAACAGCCTGTCCCATTTCTTCATAAGGACCTTCTGCAACACCCTTACTTGCAATCTTCAAAGCATTTCTAAGTACAGAAGGTTTAGCTGCACTATAACTTACAGTACCATCCTCTGCAACTGTCTTTAGTATCTGACTACCTTTCTTAGCTGTATTATATCCTCCTGCATAAAACTTACCAAACTGCCAAGCATCTGATACAGTAAGCAATGGAATATTCAGAGCAAAGTCTATATTACCCATCTTAGCCCTATCTTCTGATAGTTTCTGTAGCCCACCTTTGTAATCAAACTTAGCATCTACTCTTGCCTGTAACATAGCTTGTCCTTCTGGAGTGAGAACTTGCTCAAAAGTATTTCCATCAGGGGAAATCTGATATTGTGCAAATTGAGGAAACTCTCTAAGCATAGCTTCTTGCTCTTGTGCTGCTACTTTAGCTTGTGCATCATCAAGTTGTTGCTTATGAAGCTCAAACCAGTCTTTACTATTCTGTATAGCCTCAATCCTTGCTTCACCTAATGCACCTGAGAAAGCACCAGTAAGTTTAAGAGTAGGCTCAGCCATCTTAAGTTTCTTAGCATCCCTTGCCAATTCATCAGTAAGCCTTACACCATCAAGGAATAAATCTCCTTCTCTGTAAGCCTGTAAAGCTGCATTAGGATTAAGAGCTTCACCTGAGGCTGTAACTGCACCTTTGAATGCTTGCCTTGCTTTATTAAGACCAAGTAATCTTGAGGTTGCACCAGCACTAATCTTACCAGAGTAAGCAGCACCAACAGCAAAACCTAAATTCTTAAGGAATTTATCCCCAATAAAGTTAGCTGAGAATATATTCTCATACCAAGGGTCATTCTGCTCTGCATCAGTATAGTAATTAGGTAGAGCTGATTCTGACCATTCATTCACTTGCTGCATTGCATTTGAGAAGGGATTATCCCAAAAGCCTGAGAATGTTCCTGTAGCTGCTGCATTACCTAAACCTACTATAGTACCAATGATACCATCAGCAAAGGTAGTACCTGCAAGAACAGCTCCCTTAGCTAAACCAGCTCCTATTTGAGCATACCAAGGTTGCAATTCACCTCTTGTATTAGCCAAGTTGTCCAATTGGGTCATAGATGTAATACCTTCATCATACATACTATCACCTACTCCAACAAAGCCTACCTCTTGAGGCACAGCTCTTTGTAAGGCACTATTAGAGACTTGCTTATAATCCTCTATATTATCAATATGAGGAACATCTCTAAGAAGTCCTTCTTGCTTTAGTGCATCTATACTTTTAAGTCCCCTTAACCCACCTACTCCTTGTGTAGATGGGTCTTGGATTTGTTGATTATTTGCCATATTCTTCTACTCTAATTTAGAATCTGTATTACTTTGTCTCTTAGCAAGTGTATTGAACTTACCATAGATATAATTCATCATTGTATTGATGTATCTTTGAGCTTCTACATCATAGCCATTCTCAAGAAGTACATTAATATTATTCATATATCCTGCCACACTTCTATCTGCATCATCTATTAGCTCAGGGTCAATAACTGCTGATTTAGTCTTACCATCCTTAGTAGCATTGATTATAAGTCCTACCTCTGGGTCATAACTTATATCATTGTCACCAGTGAAGTAATCTGAGATATTCTTTAACTTAATAGGGTCTCCCTTCCTATTATCATCAAGTTCATAAAGACCAGTTGATTCTGTAGCTGCACCTAAGGTTCTTGCATTCTCCTTTATAACTTGAGAAATTAAGTCACTCTGAGTTATATTAGGTTTATATATAAAGTCTCTTACAGCACTGCTTCTAATATCAGCTTGTAACTTCTGTTCAAGTTGGTCCATATTACCATCCTTCATATCATACTTCTTGATTATCTGTTGAAGTCTTTCTGCATGAGGTTTAACCTTATATATTCCACCACCAACATTCACACCATACTGAGTTGGATAACCCGGATTAATTCTCTCAACTTCTTCATTAATCATAGAAGGATTAGCTCTTAACTGTTGTATGAACTGTAGGTCATTATTAAGTTCAGTAGTCTTCTTGCCCCCATCTACTTTAGTTTTAGGTACTGACCTAAATACAGCAGAGGGAGTTCCTTCTGTCTTACCTTTCCTTGCAGCAGCTAACCTTTCCTGCATTGCATAATCATAAGCCTTATTAGAAAGGGTTTGATATTGAGTTTCACCTACTGCATTCCACAAGCCTTGTCTTGCATAATCATAAGCTCTATTGAGAATATTCTCATCACCCCAGCTTCTGATACCAGAACTTCCTACTGCATCTTCCACAATACCTTGAAGTATAGGAGAAGCCTCAGGATTATTCTGTACAGCCTGCATAATTTCCTCAGGTCTGAATCCCTTCTGCATGATGGTTTCATAATATTGATTACCTAAGATTGTTCTCCACTTTCTTGGGTTTTCTCTTACTTCCTTAGCTAAATTCTGTGCAGCAGTACCTACCTGTTTGGATAATAGTGCTCCAGAATAGGATTGTGGTGATAAGGCTGGATTAGCTATAAGTTCATCTAAGGAAAGTGTAGAAGCAGGTCTATCAAATAATAGTGTACTATCCTGAGCCTGTAATTTCCTTTGTTCATCTATCAACTCCTGTCTTCTCTTATAAGCCTGTTCTATAGGAACAATCTCAGAAGAGTATCTTCTTTTCATATCAATCAATCCTTGCCTACTTGCAGGAGTAAGACCTTGTTTAGCTAATGACTCAGCTTGTGCAGCCAAGTCATTAGAATATTGTTTGTATATTGCATAAGCCTGTGGGTCTGTCTGTTCATTAGCCATTCTCTCAAAGACATCTGCTTTAGTCCCTAATTCACCCATACCCTCTTGAATAGTATTGTATTCTTGAGTATATGCTTGAAGTGGTTGAAGCATTTCCTGATAAGAGAATGGTCTGAACTTAGCACCACTTACAAAACTAAAATTAGCCATAAGTCAATCCTTTCTTCTTTTTAGTTCTTACTTTACCACCTTTAGCTTTCTTAGTTCCTCCAGTGTATTCTCCTCTGGTATTCATCTTAAGAACACCTGATTTAGCTAATGTATCAAGCCAGTTAGCTTGTTCATTTTCCCATCCCATATCACCTAATCCTTGTAAGAAATTAGTTATATTAGCACTTCTTCTTGCAGCATCTTGGTCTTTAATAGCCTGTCTCATCTGAGCAGCAGTTGTAGCCTGCCCTAATCTTGCTCTCTTAGCTGCATTTCTTGATTCTGCATTAAACATTGAAGCCTTAAGTCCAGTCTCAGTATTAAACATGTTAGTACCTCTATTGAATGCCTCAACTCTTTCTCTCAACTGTTGGTTATACTCCTCTGCTTGTCTTGCTAAATTACCCATGTTTTGACCATAGTTATAATCAGCAGCAAGTATTCCAGCCTGAGCATTAAGCCTGTTACCACCTGAGGTATTCATTAAACCTCTTCTTGTGGCAGCAGCCTGTTGATTCATCATGTTGATATAGAAGTCCCTATCTAAAGGTCTATAAGACAGATAGTTTCCAATAGGAGCATATCCTGCTGCCTCAGCACCTAAATCTACTCCACCTATCATATCAGCACTACCATAGTCTGGTTTACTGAATAAATCTGATAGACTTGCTAAACCAGAGCCTATAATTGGTGCATATCTTGTCCAAGTCTGCCTCTTATCATTATTACCTTCTGGAGCTACTTCATCAGGTTCTTCTGATTTAGCCATAAGAGCTTCAAGTTCCTTAGCACTCATTGGGTCTTGTAAAGCCAGTCCATAAGTGGGGTCTATATCACCACCATAAGCAAACATACTTGGATATTCATTTCCTTCCCTATAGGCTTCCTTTCTTTCCCTTGCTTCCTCTTGAGCCTCAGCTATTCTTTCCATAGCAGCTTGTAAACCTTTTGTACTTAAAGGGTCATTAGGTCTTTCTTCACTTTCTCTTTGTGCAGATTTAGCAGCCTTAGCAAAGGTTTTACCTCTTAACTTGTATTCCTTCCTTATATCATCAGGTATCTCCATTCTATTAGAGAATACATAATCATCATAGACTACTTCACCTTGCTCAACTAAGTTAGGAGCACCTTCTGGGTCAACTCCTATCTGTATTCCTTGATAAGGATTTTCTTCATGAGAACCTCCTTCATCAATAAATGTAACTCCATTAGTAAAGTCTCCTCCTTGTGTATTTAACCATCCTCCAAAAGCATTCCAATGTCTGGCATTAGCTGCAAAGATGGCTCTCTTTCTTGTAGTAGGATTAGAGCTATTCTTTCCTCTCCTAATACATTCTTCTGTTACTTTACCCCCACAATACTCAGTAAACTTGCCTCTGTTTTTCTTTTTTATATGAATACCACCTCCATCTTTAGCTATATTAGCTGCTTGAACAGTTTGTTCAGGTTCTTGCTGAAATATTCCCTGTGCAAAGGATTGATTAAAGTTACTACCTACTACATCATCAAGTAAGCTTCCTCCAAAAGCCTTTAGTGATGGATATTTAGCAAGAACTTTTCTTCTTACACTCTTGTTGCCATGTAACCCAGCTAATCTAAGTGCATCCCTTGCATCAGCCTTGGTTGGTATTGGATAACTTCTGTGAGGTCCTGCAAAGTCTCCAGAAGGAACAGATGGATAAGGCTTTTTCTTAGAGCCATAGTTCTTCTCTCTGGATAAGCCACCACCTTCTGCAAAAGCATTATATGTATTCATCTCAGGTAATGCTTGGAATGAGTTAGGAAGAGAGGTCAATCTTTGTTTAGAAATTGCACTCATCTCTTGATTATTTAAGTATCTATTATCAAACTCATAGCCTATTGCACCACTACCAAATTCAAGTGGACCACCATAAGCAGAGAAGTTTGCCAATATGTTAAAGTCATTTTGGGCATCTATAGTATTAGCTCTTTCTTCAAAAGAAGAAAGTGCTCTTTCATTGGCTTCTTTGGCTTCTCTATTCAATCTTCTGGCTTTTCTTTTAGCTTTTCTGTTACCACCAAGCCATCCTCCAATAGCACTACCAAGACCTACTACACC
>ERZ791834.1229-NODE-1229-length-12744-cov-42.6789_pt1 | contig 12744 bp, 18 predicted proteins | sample MGYA00510293_ERZ791834 | MGnify/ENA primary metagenome ERZ791834 (study PRJEB30046, sample SAMN00715253) | human gut metagenome | study: EMG produced TPA metagenomics assembly of the A metagenome-wide association study of gut microbiota in type 2...
ATAAGCATATTATAACATATACGGAGGATAGTCTCATGGCTAAAAAACATTCATTTGCTAAAGGTCTTGCTACTGGTGTTCTCGGAACTGCTGCTACTGTTGCAGGTGCCGTTTTCGCAGTTAAAAAGACAATTATCGAACCAGAAGAAAAGAAATTGGCTTTCATCGAAGAAAATCGTAAAAAAGCAGCTCGCCGTCGTGTAAGCCGCTAATAGTTATAACCAGGGAAACCTGGTTTTTTGATTGAATAGATAGATTTCTTTTACGTTAGTTAACTGGTCTGATAATCACAGTCAAGGGAAAAATCTAAAGGTAATCTCAATAGTTATTATGGTTCCAGAATGAAATAAAAACATAATTCGCAATTTGTTTTGGACCCTTTTGTTCAATCTCCAAAGTAGATAAAACAATATCTTCACCAAACTTCCAATCGCCTGTTATTCAAAATCTCAGGCCTTTTATCCACGACATTTCTTTTAATCTTCCAGCTTTGATATTTGAAAAATTAGATGGATGGACACCCGATTCCTTGGCTAAACGATACATCGACCAACTTTTTATTTTTAATTGTTTTTCAATTTTATCCCACATCAAAAAATATCATATATTGTGTTTTTTAAGCACATTAAACCTTTTCTTATACAAGTAGATAAGCTATCAAAATAATTTGATGAAAGTAGGGTACTTACTCTGCTTTTTTTAAAATTTTAAAAATTGCTGAAATCCCAGCAACTAATCCGGCTAGATACCCTCGCCCATAATCAGTAGTTAAGAATTTCAATAATTCAATTGTTTCTTCTTCATTCATTTTCCTACTCCTTATCTTTTTTTATCACTTCGGTATTTCACTATCTGACGGATAGTAAAAGACACAACCGCTAATCCTGCTAGGATTATCAATCCAGTTTCTTCACTCATTGCTTTTCACGGCAAATGATGGTACACTAACAAGTAGAGATTGGGGCTTTTGCCCCTTTCTCTACTTGTTCTTAAGCTCTTTGTCTTTGAGCTTGTAAGCTAAGTACTGCTTATGCCAAAGACGAGCTTCTCTGATTAAGCCTAGTACCAAGATGACGATTGCAGTGTCCTTGGTTGCTAGGCTTTTTATGATGTGTTCCATCATTTGCCTTACCTCCTTTCCCTTAAGCTTGATTATAGTTTAACACGTTAAACATAAAATGTCAAGCGTGTTAAACAAAAAATATTTACTTTTTTTATTTAAAGATGTATAATGGATTAAACATTATATGAAAAGGGATTTTTAAATGAAGTTAGGAGAATTACTCAAATCATATAGAACAGAGCATAAATTATCGATGGATGCTTTTTGTGAATTATCTGATTTAACAAAAGGATATATTTCTATGCTTGAAAAAAATGAACATCCGAAATCAAAAAAACCCATTGTCCCATCTTATGACACAATAGAAAAAATCGCTAAAGGGATGCAAATTTCTACAGATGATTTAATTAATATGCTAGATGATGAACAAGAAATTCAAATCAACGCTACTCCAGCTGTTCTTTCAAAATCCAAAATCCAATCCATATATGACGAACTAGAACCGTTGGAACAAAGAAAAGTTGTAACATACGCTGAGAAATTACGGGACGAGCAAGAGAAACGAAGAAAAGCTAAGATAAACGAAGTATCGGAAGCTATCAGCTTGTACCAAGTTGAGGTTGTATCTGAGACGGCAGCAGCTTGTGGATTTAACTATGGATTTGGCTACGAAGACACAGACATAGAGACTATAGAGGTTGACGAGAAACCACCACGCCACGACATTGCTACTAAAGTTAGTGGTGATTCCATGCAACCTGACTACCAAGATGGAGATATTCTCTATTTGGTAGACAAAGGATTGACTACCTATAACGGAGACCTAGCAGTTATCGCATACGGAGACCGTTCTTACTTCAAAAAGATATACACCGAAAACGGACGCTTACGCCTAGTATCGCTTAACGACAAGTATGAAGACATCATCTTAGACTTCCCACCAGCCGAAGATACACACATCAAGATTTTTTCAGTAGTTGGGGTGTATAGAGGGAAATAAGAGGGTGAAAATAATGAAAGAGATAATCTATAATGACGACATCGACGACATCATAGCTAATGCCATGATTTTCGACGGAAAACCGCTGACCGATGATGATAAACGGGCTATCCGTGGCATCATTGCTGGGTATATGAGTAGCAAGGGGGATTGAGGAATCTATGGACTACACGAATTTAGATGATAAGCAGGTTCAAGCCTTAATCGAACGCCTCAAATACCCTAAAAATACAATTAGCTATCACAAAATTGATAAGATTATTGCCTCCTTATTTGGTACAATAGATATCAACGAAGCCATTATTGACGATGATGACATCGAGTATGTATTAGGTATCTATCGTGGAAAGTACAACGTTCAAAAATTTACAATACACTTGCGCTTTAAAGAAACGCATGACCATCTTATAAGAATTGATGTACATCCAACTGGTCGCCACTTAAATCCAGATGGTACGATCATCACCGATAGTCATATTCACATTTATTCAAACCAATATAAAAAACACGATGCCATTGCTATCCCTCTTGATGAGTTCAACTTTCCAAATGTTCGAACCATCATAGAGGTTTACGATGAGTTTGTCAAAATGGTAAATATTAAGAAAACAAGGGGGACAGACTGATGAAGGCTACCACTCTAAAACAAGCCTACTTTGACTGGCTCATGAAAGAATATTCTTACCAAGATATTGATAACAATGTCATTGAAATTGGCACACCTTTTCTCGATAACGACTTTGACTATATCACTATGTATGCCATCGTCTCTAAGAGTGGCATCATCACCTTGAGTGACGATGGTTGGACGCTGAACAACCTCAAGAACCATGGTGTCACGTTTACTGCACGGAGTAAACATAAACAATCCCTACTACATGACATCACTGCCAGTCTAGGGATTGAAGTTGCCGAAGATGGGGAAATGTACATCAAAACAGATCTCGATAAATTCCCATTAGCCAAACAAAGATTGTTGCAAGCCATTATGCAAGTTAACGACTTAATTGTCCTCCAGGATAAAAAGGTTAAGAATATCTTCTTTGAAGAAATTGAAAATTACCTCAATGATCGAGATGTCTTATTTGCAAGAAAGCCGTCTTTTGCTGGTAAGGAAGGCATAACGGTTCAGTTTGACTTTTCTATCCCCATAAAAGGTGGAGAAAAACTGATTCGTACAATCTCAAACGGCAACGACCTAAACAGGGCGAAGCTTCTCACTATGGATACACAACTACTCAAAAACCATAAAGACGAAGCCAGTTATATTGCAATTGTCGATGATACAAATAAAATCTTTGATAAGAAATCTGAAGTTGAAGCGATTTTTAAAGAAAATAGCCAAGCTAAGATTCACCTCCTTCCAAAAAGTCAAATAGCAGGATCTGGTGATTTGTTATCAAATAGAGCATAAAAAGGCCGAGTTACCACAGCAAAAAATAATTAAAGAGGTATTAAACAATGGGAATTTTTGATAATGCAGAAATGAAAGCAGCTAAACGTCAATACAAGGGAGAAATGAAACTATTAGCTGATATCATGAAGCCGACAGGTAAAATATTTATGTGCGCTAAATGGGATGATAACTTGAGAGTCATTTCCATTGGCTCGATGGGAATGAGTACGATAGTTAAATACGACACTATCAAAGATATACAGGTCTATGAGTCTGTGCAGGAAGTTACTTCTACAAAATCAAGCGGGAGAGAGAAGCGAAAGGGCGTAATGACTAGAGCAGCTGTTGGTACTATCCTCTTGCCAGGAGCTGGAACATTAGCGGGTGCGTTGACGGCCAAGAAACAATCCTCGATTGAGACCGAGGCGGTGACTAGCCAACAAGTGACTAGAACCATCGTTTTGACTAGAGATGACCCTTTCAAAACAGTTTTGACCATTCCTTACAACCAAGAATTAGAAGTTAAACTGCGTAGTATCTTGGCTGAAAATCTCAGTCAAGCGGCACCAGTCGAACAAATTGCAGAGACTCCACTGGTTGAAAACACTCCACCAGTTGAGCAACTTCAGCAAATCGAACAGCCTGTTTCAAACATATCTGTTGCTGACGAACTGATTAAACTAAAGGAACTGCTGGATGCTGGTGTCCTTACAGAAGAAGAATTCGCAACTCAAAAACAACGACTTTTACGTTAAATAAAAAAAGCCCCACACTCTCAAGGTTTGACAATTCTGAGTGCAGGGGCTCTTTTGTTAAATCTACGGTTCTGATGGAAATCGATAACTTAGGAGGAGAACATGGCATCATACAGGAAACGAGAAAACGGCTGGGAGTATCGGATAAGTTTTAAAGACCGCATTGGGAAATATAAACGGAAAGAAAAAGGTGGTTTCCGTACTAAATCTGAAGCTATCAAAGCCGCTGCTGAGATGGAACTGAAATTACAAGATAATATCAATGTTGATGAAGATATTACTCTAAACCATTATTTTAAATAGTGGTGCAAGGTTTATAAGAAGCCCGCTGTTTCGAAAATAACTTATATGGCATATATCAATACTCAGTGTAAGATAGAGCTATTCTTTAGCGAAAAGAAACTGAAATCTATTACTGCCACTGAGTACCAACGTGTGCTGAATAGCTACGCTAAAACTCACGCGCAAGATACTGTCGAGCGTTTCAAGGTGCATGTCAAGGCGTGCATTGAAATGGCAGTGCATGAGGGATACCTCAAACGGAATTTTTGCGAGTTTGCAAAAATCAACGCAAAAAATAAGGGGCGTGAGGTTGAAACAAAATTCCTAGAGATTGAGGAATATGAGCGTTTGATCTACGAGACTAGCAAACATCAGAACATGCGTCTCATGCAGCTCTCTACCTCATCGCCAAAACTGGTATCCGGTTCGCTGAATGCTTGGGTTTAACCGTAGATGATATCGATTATGAAACTGGCATGCTGTCAGTTAATAAAACATGGGACTACAAGGACAATACTGGATTTATGCCTACAAAAACAAAAAGTAGTATCCGAGAGATACCACTTGATGATGATTTTATAAAATTTATCGAAACATTGCCACCTACTGATGACAAGAGATTACTACCCTCAGTGTCAAACACCGCCGTTAATAAGATATTGCGAAAAATCGTTGGGCGTGAAGTACGTGTCCACTCTTTAAGGCACACTTACGCAAGCTACTTAATAGCCCACGATATCGACTTGATTTCTTTATCGCAAGTTTTAGGGCATGAGAATCTGAACATCACATTGGAAGTTTATGCTCACCAACTACAAGATCAAAAATCACGAAATGACGAAAAGATAAAACAAATTTGGGGCAGATTTGGGGCTAAGTAGCTTAAAACCGCATGGTTAAAGGTTTTAAAATGTCCCCTGCCGGAATCGAACCAGCAACGACTCCTTAGGAGGGAGTTGTTATATCCATTTAACTAAGAGGACTTATGAAAAAATCTGCCACGAGGACAGATTTTTTATGTGAAATCTGTAAATTATTTACGGATTTCTTTGATACGTGCAGCTTTACCTTGCAAAGCACGCAAGTAGTAAAGTTTAGCACGGCGGACTTTACCGTAGCGTACAACTTCAATCTTTTCAACACGTGGAGTGTGGATTGGGAAAGTACGTTCTACACCGATACCGCTTGAAATTTTACGAACTGTGTACATTTCTGAGATCCCTTGACCTTTGCGTGAAATAACTACACCTTCAAAGATCTGGATACGTTCGCGAGTTCCTTCGACAACTTTCGCGTGAACGCGAACTGTGTCACCAGGACGGAATGATGGGATGTCAGTACGAAGTTGACCTTCTGTCAAACTTTGGATCAATGGATTCATTTTTATATACTCCTATCTTACTAATCTTAAGAGCAACCTCTGTGTCTCAGCGGATTAGCCGTTATTTTTGTGTGTCCATTACACACTCTTAGTATCTTATCAAAAAATTATCAGGATGTCTAGTATCTTATTGCATTTCTAGCATTTTTTGTTGTCCATAAATGCTCGTCTTATGATTAATGAGATAAGCAAAAGCCATGACAATCGCATAAGGGAGTGCATTAGCGGGACCAAAGACTTCAACGCCAATGAAAATAGGTGCTAAAAGGGTATTGGTACTGCTACCAAAGACAGACAGATAGCCAAGACCTGCTACAAGTGGAATTGGAAGTCCTAGAACTGGTGCTAGAACAGCACCAAGACTTGCTCCGATTGCAAACAAAGGAGTTACTTCTCCTCCTTGGAAACCAAGAGATAGGGTAAAGACGGTCAAGAGCAATTTCAAGAGCCAATCCAATGGATAAATGGTCCCACCACCAACACTTAAAGCAATCAAATTCGTTCCAAGACCTGTATAGCGTCCCTTCCACAAAATCAAAAGAAGACAGGTTAAGACGACACTTCCTAAGAGAACACGATAATAAGGATTTGGGAGCAGACTTGCTACTTTCTTTTTAGCTAGTGACAAGAGATAAGCAAAGAGATTTCCCGCTAGACCAAAGGCCAGACCTAAAAGAGCTAATTTGACGAATGTCTCAAGGTCAATAGTCAAACTTTCAGATACAAAGTGGCTAAATTTTTCAAGACCTAAGAGATGGCTTGTCGTACTAGCCACAAAAGATGCAATAAGAGTCGGTACCAAGATTGGCAGACTTAACTGTCCTAGGGTCAAGACCTCAAGCGCAAAGAAGGTCGCGGCGATTGGTGTTTGGAAGAGTCCTCCAAAACCAGCGGCCATACCCATCGTCAAGAAAATACGTGAAGCATTCGGGAGCTTAAAATAGCGACTAAAAGCATGAGAAACTGTGGCCCCCAGTTGTACAGCAACTCCCTCACGACCTGCAGAACCCCCGAAAAGGTGGGTCAGCCATGTGGTTACAGTCACCAGTGGAATTAACCTTAGGGGGACTTGATCCTCCTCATTATGTCCAACCTTGAAAATCAAGCCCATTCCTTGTGCTGCCTTACCCGCAAACTTTTGGTAAAGGTAAACTATCAAAAGACCTGCTAAAGGAAGTGCCGGGACTAGATAAAAGAGATGGTGGTCACGAAATTCCGAGAGTCCTATCAGCACGCGCCCAAAAACAGCATCAATCAGTCCAACAAGCACCCCCAACAAGATTGCATAAAGACTTAACATTACTAAATGTAAGTAAGAAAGACCTTGACTATCACTTAATTGTCTTACTTTCATCGTAGATGCCTACTTTTCTTCTAACTTACTTGCTTGATAAGTGCGTGAATGCTTCATAATATCCGCAAAACTTGCGACGATAGCTTCTTTATATTCGGGATTAACGACACTAGCGCCTACCTTGTCTAGCAGGGCCTGCTCTCGTCCGGGATCATAAATCGCCTTTCCAGTGCGTTGTTTATAAGCACTTACTCGAGTTACCAATTTCATACGTTCTTCCAACAAAGCCACAATCTCATTATCAACGGTATCAATCTGTTGGCGAATCTCATTTAAGTCCATACTGACCTCCTTTTTTCTCTCCATTATAACAAAAATGACCTGAGGACAAAAGAGCCTCAAGCCATTGAATTGCTTATAAAAAGAGTTTTCTTACCTGACTGATATTACCTTCATTAACAACTAGATACAGGGTTGCTCCTGCTTTTAGACGTGTGTCTCCATGAACAACCTCAGACTGGTCTTGAAAAATCTGAGTGGAAATCAAAACCCCATCAGGTAAGGTTAAATCCTTAACCAATCGACCAGCTAGACTATCTGTAACCGGTAAGTCAATCATCGTCGGTATATTATCAACTTGCTCTGGTTTGTGAGCTAATAGATTGTGAAGCATGGCTTCATAGACAGGTTCTCCTCCCATGAAATCCATGACTAGATAGGCAATCAGGGTCACGACACCAATTGTCATCAATTGGTGAAGGTCACCCACCATCTCAGTCACTAAAATCATAGCAGTTAGCGGTGCCTTAGATACCGCACCGAAATAACCAGCCATACCAAGAATGATAAAAATAGGGAACTGACTGACTTGTGAGAATCCTAGATTTTCAAAAGCTGCCGCAAAAACGCAACCAGAAAGAGCACCTAGGGTCAAAATCGGCAAGAAAATCCCACCAGGAAAACCTGAACCAAAGGACAACATACTCCAAATAAAGCGAATAGCCAAATAGAGGATAGCCACAGTTAGAGCAGGATGTAAACCATTTAGGGCAAGAATCAATTCATTCCCACCACCTAAAAGATGTGGAAAATAAAGACCAATAGGAATGATAAACAGAACTGCCAAAAGGCCGTGAAAATGAGATGGCAAGTGGAAGATTTTCCCTAACCCTTGGTAGACCTTACCAATACGTAAGACAACCCATTCATAACCGTATCCAAGCACACCTAGAAAAATACCCAAAACAATAAGAATCCAATAATCCTTCAAAGGAAATACGGGTAATTTTTCTGTCATAGCAAGGACTGGTACCTGGCCAAAGATGCGTAGGGAAACAGCATTGGCTACTAAAGATGCCGTTAAAGCTGTCACCCAAACATGACGAGAGAAATGATGATAGACTTCTTCGACGACAAACAAAAGACCAGCAATCGGGGCATTGAAGGCAGCCGATAACCCTGCTGCTGCTCCAGCAGCAATCAAGACACGCTTCTCACGTGCAGAGAGCTTAAGTCCCTCGGCTAATCCCTTAGCAGTCATGGCACCTAGTTGAATGCTAGGTCCCTCACGTCCCAACATCAGTCCCATTGAAATCCCAAGAACTCCACCTAGGAATTTACGCCATAAAACTGACCACCAAGACGGATGTAGAAGCCCCATCAGTTCCCCTTCAACGTGAGGAATCCCTGAGCCCTTGATGTCTTTTTCCTGTTTAATAAGGTAACCAATAAAAAGGGCAATCAAGAGATTAGCAAGTACAATTCCCAGAATCAGAAGTGGATTATGAAGGGCGTCTTCGTAAATAGCTACAGAAAATGCGGCCCCTTTGGCAATTAACCAACGAAAAAGACTGACCACTGCTCCTGCTGTCACCCCTACTAAGAGCCCTCGCCAAACGGACCAAAGGAGATGTTGAGATTGCGTCCTAAAATCTCTTTCTATTTCATTCATAAAAACTCCATTTTTGACTACAATAAAAGCAGACTTTACTCTGCTTTTTCTTATGCTAATGCTTCTGAAACTTTTTCAGCGAAAGCTTCGAGGTTTTCGATATCTTCATCTTCAGCAGAAAGGTCAACCTTGACGCTATCAGCACCCTTAGTCGCCCCTGTGAATGTGAATTGATTTTCAAACTCATCTACTGAATGACAGAAATAATCGTAGAAGGTATCTCCTGAACCTACAACACCAAAGATTTTACCTGACAAGTCGAGGTCAGCCAAATCTTCGTAAAAGTCAACGATTTCATCTGGCAACTCACCATCACCATAAGTGTAAGTCGCTACGATACAGATGTCCGCATCTTCAAAATCAGCGGCATCAACCGTTGTACACTCGTCTACATCTACAGTGTGACCCAATTCTTCCAATTTTTTGGCAACGATATCTGCGATTTCTTCCGTGTTACCGGTCATACTGGCATAAACGATTTTTGCTAAAGCCATAATGTCCTCCAAAATAATAAATTAGCTATATTATATCATATTTCTTCAGAAAATAAATGACCTAATAACTCAAAAAAACTGCCCATCAGGACAGTTTTAGATTCTTTTTACAAGTGCCTTGGCTGTCTAAACATATAGAACTTTCAGTAGATGAAATGAGATAGTCCCTTTAATAATTTCAGAGCGAGCTATAGCCTAGACTTTTCGCTGTGAGAAAAGTGCCTAAAGTTAAATCGCTTTAGGCACTCGGAAGTTTTGAGACACTAAGCTCAAAACTTAGCTATGGAATCCCAAAAGAAGTCGCTAGCGTCCGTACTCGCCTAAGAAAAGTCTAAAAAGAAGAATTCATTTCAATTTAAAACTGCCCATCAGGACAGTTTTAGATTTTGTAAGAGTTCAAAGTGTCGATAGACTAGCCATAAGCCAAGACCAACTATCAGAATGAGAATCACTGCTCTCATGAGACCTCTCAGAAAAGTCAAGAGCCAAGTAAGAAGCATAGAGGCGATTAGCCAACTCCAACCAGAGGCCCCGTATAGGGTTTGAATACTCTGTATGGAATGACTGGTCAGCATTTTTACCCAATTGGGAATATAAATCCAAATGCCATCACCTGATAGGCCCAAACGATTGGCAATCATGGTTCCTGTTGTTTGCAACCAAGTAAAGACCCCAGCATTGAAAAGAAAAAGGAAGGTTTGCATGGGGTAACGTCTAGCAAGGCGTTTCAAATAGCGCATGACACCCCTCCTTAATTTGCATAGAGAGCATGGACCGTATCAATATCCACCTGTTGAATCCCGTAATAAGATCCTGCTGATTGCATAACGGATGTCTTAGAGTCATCATGGTCTAAGCCAATGGCATGTCCCAATTCGTGTTCAGCCGTATTCACAATACGCTTGTGAGTATAACCAAAATCACTATTCAAGAGGAAATAACGGTTCAACTTCACATCTACATGAGTGATGCGATTGGTCAAAACATTGGTTTGAGTGTCTGCTAAACCTGCTGCCTGTGAATTCGCATCGGAATAGTCAGTCGCAACAATGTCAGCCGTTGAGGCATCATCAGTTAAAGTAAAGATGAAAGCACCCGTGTTATTCCAGTTAGTAATAGCTTCCTTATAAGCTGCTACCAAGGTTTCGTCTGTAGATTGTATATAGATGCTAGCTGTATTTTGCGCCCATCTAGCTCCATTAGACTCAGGAATAGTATCTGTCGTTGATAGGTTAGAGACAACTTTCTCAACGTCACTAGTACTGGTACCACTAAAACCTAGCTCTACTTGATGAAAGGCTTGATTAATGTTTGTGGCTAAGGTACTTGAAGAATTATTGGCATAGTAGACGAGTCCATAACCAATAAGGGCTAGGACTAGGGCAAGTTTAAATATAGCCCAAATAAGATTCCAAATAAATTGTAAAAGAAGTTTGGGAATATAGAAGATTACTCTGAATAATTTTTTCATTATTGAGCCTCCTTTTCGAAACTTCCCCTAGTATATCAAGCTCTAATAGTTCTGACAAGCAAAAAATATCACTTTAAGCTTTTATCATCTCTTTGATAAGATGTTACAAACTTGACCTATTAAGACAAACGTTCTTCTTTAACGTAATCAATAGGTAACCATTCTAAGTAGGCTTCTAGTTGTTTTTCCCAATAATACCACTCATGTCTTCCATGGTCTGTGCTGTAGTCAATGTCTAAACCAAGGGCCTTCAAATCAGCAACTGCCTTATCTTGAGAATCAAAAAGGAAATCCTCAAGGCCACACCAGGCAAAGAATTTGGTTTTCTTGTCATGTTGTTTGGCTAGGTTAACCAATTTGTGCTGCTTAATGTCTTTTCCTTCCAAATCGCCAAAGACACCTTGCCAGTATTCCCTAGACTCACTCGTTTCATCTGTAATCATCTCCACTGAGAGTCCAAGAGCACCAGAGAAGGAACCCGCACAAGCAAAGTTATTTGTTGTTAAGGCCAGTTTAAAAGAACCATATCCACCCATAGAAAGTCCAGCGATAAAGGTCTTTTCTCGCTTCTTAGTCATACTCGGAAAGAAACGTTGCATGACTTGAGGAAGCTCCTTAGCAATGGCATCGTAATACTTAACCCCGTAGTTGGTATTTGTATACCAGCCATTTTCCGTGTTAGGCATAATAACAATGAGATTAGTCTTACGAAGGAGACGCTGAATATTGGTACGGAAGGCCCAAGAATTATGATTGCCCCCCATGCCATGAAGGAGATAGAGAACTGGGATATCCGTATCACTTTCCCTTTCAGCAATCTGATCGCGATCTGGATAGATGACATCCACTTGGCGGTATTGTCCTAGAACATCTGATGAGTATTCAATTTGAAAAAAAGCCATTTGTATTTTCCTTTCTTAATGTTAGAAAAGCTGGGACACCCCAGCTTTTGATTTTAGAACAAAGTCTTATTGAGACTTTTCTCAATGTCTATGGTGCAAACATCATGCTCACACTCTTATGTTTTAGTCAGTTATTAGCGGACTTCCATGACTACTGGAAGGATTGCAGGACGGCGTTTGGTTTGGTCAAAGAGGAACTTAGCCACATCGTCGCGGACAGCTCCTTTAAGTTCACCCCAGTCGAAGCTGTCTCCTGCCAAGTAATTTTCAACGGTAGCATTGACAATGTCAGCAGCCTCACGGAGAATGTCACGGCTCTTCTTCACATAAACGAACCCACGTGTATTCACACGCGCTTTAGAGACAATCTTACGCTCCTTCTTGTTAACAGTGATAGCTACGATAAAGATACCATCTTCAGACAAGACCTTACGGTCACGAAGGACGATATTACCTACATCACCAATGGCATTACCGTCAATCATAACATCACCAGCTGGAACAGCTCCTTCATGAAGGAAACCTTGATCTTCAGACAAGTGCATGATGTCACCGCGTTTAACGATATAAATATTTTCTGGAAGAATACCAACTTCCAAGGCTAACTCTGCATGGGCTTGTAGGTCACGGTACTCACCTTGGACAGGGAAGAGATACTGTGGACGAAGGAGGTTAATCATCAATTGAAGTTCACGAGCATTGGCATGTCCAGATACACGAAGGCTCTGCGTAATCATCTTAACAGTTCCACCAGC
>ERZ791834.1233-NODE-1233-length-12704-cov-6.08428_pt1 | contig 12704 bp, 8 predicted proteins | sample MGYA00510293_ERZ791834 | MGnify/ENA primary metagenome ERZ791834 (study PRJEB30046, sample SAMN00715253) | human gut metagenome | study: EMG produced TPA metagenomics assembly of the A metagenome-wide association study of gut microbiota in type 2...
CAGCCAGATTGCGGACCTTATTCTTCTTGAAATAGCGTTTGGATAGCTTGGTAATCACTTTGGAATTATTGTTGCCAAATAGAATGTCATTCATCTTGTCCACCCCCCTTTGCTTTTATTCATTTACCCGAAGCCGTTCTACAACACTTCGATTGTTAAAGAGCCGAAGTGCGACAACGGGAACAATAAATGCCAGTACCAAAAAGAGAACCAGCATAATCAGTGCAGGCAGCAAGGTCATCTGGAATGTCATCATGATACTGCTTGGGCTGATTTCTACAAAAGCCCTTACCAATGTCATGCCAAGCACACCAGCAGCCAGCGTACCGACAATCCCGGCCAGCAGCACATAGGAGAAACTTTCAGAAATCATCATCTTTCGGAGCTGCTGGTTCGTCATACCGATACTCTGCATGGTGGCAAACTCGTGCCGGCGGGTAATGATGTTTGTCATAACCAGATTGATGAAGTTGATTAGTCCCACCAGGGCAAACACATCGCCGATCACTCCGCCGATCAGAAGAACGACATTTTTAACACCAGAAACAGTTGCTTTCATCGTCAGGATAGAGGTATAGGCAACATCTGTATCCTGCGCCAGATAGCTTTCCATCTCCTGCTGGTACTGTTCCTCTACATCAAAAAGGAAACCATACAAGGTAGGCGTTTCATAAATCTCCTTAAATTTGTTTTCAGCCATAAAAATTTTAGGACCTTCTATTATTTGTGCAATATTTGAACCGCCGCCAGTCATAGTCATATCGCTATTAGTAGCTACGGCTTTTGCGATAATGGTAAACTCCTCGGTTGGAGTTCCATTTTCATAAAATTGAATGGTATCTCCAACTGATAATCCACAATAATCGGCGGCATCTGCCCCACCAAAGTTACCATGATCGTCATATTCGCCCATTAAAATTACATTGTTACCATTCCAAAGTTTGTCTTTTAAGACAGATAAATCAGTTTCACCTTCGATAATGTCCAGCCGATTGAAGAAGTTTTCCGAAAAGCCAAATACATTTCCGAGGGGGTGGTTATCCGCAGTCAACCCAACAGTATGCCTATAATTTTCTGTTTGGTAAACACCTAAATTGAGGTGTTCCGGCAACATTCGCTGCTCCTTATATGTGTTATCAACCACATAGGGAGTTCCCCAGTCACAAGAGATATGGTCATCTTCAAAAGTGTTCCGGTACAGGTAGACTTCATTTGTGACTCCAGGCTGTTCTTTGATTTCTTCTGTTGCCTTTTCTGGAACAGTGCTGTTATGCCCAAAGTCATTTCCAAACGCCGCCTGAATGCCTGGACTATATACTATAAAGTCACTTCGGGTCTGGTTTTCGATATAGGCATCTTCATCAAAGCTGCCGCTGAAGATAAACACCGAGTTCAAGAGGACAATGCTCAAAGTCAGAGAAATCACAATAAAGACTGTCCGGCGCTTATTGCGCTGAAGATTTGCCTTCGCCATGCGAGGAATGACTGCCCCGGAAATTGTCTTTTTTCGCTTTATGGAAACCGTGTCCTGCTCTACATAGCGGATAGCCTCGATAGGTGACACACGGGAGGCTTTCTTTACCGATTTTCTGGTGCTGATATAAACCGTGAGTCCTGAGAACAGGATTGCACCTGCGATAATTCCCAAATATGGGAGTGTGCCGACCTCAATATTTCCACCGCTGAAATCAACAGCAAATATCTGGAGTGCAATAGGCAGAATACTGCGGCCAAGCAATGTGCCGAAAAGCAGACCGAATGGCGTACCGATCAGGAACAAGTACAGTGCCTGCCGGTTGACTAAACGCCTGATTTGTCTGGAAGTTGTTCCCACAGTCCTCAGCAAGCCGTACTGGCGAATATCATTTGTTACAGCAATCTCAAATACATTGTAAATGAGCAGATACCCACAGAACATGAACAGGATACCGAAAACACCGGCTACCAGCCACATCATAAGGCCGCTTTCACTAGAAACGATGGGATTAGGAGCAACGCGAACCGCGTTAGCTGCATTGACATCGTCCGGATTACCGCCAATATTGCGGACAAGCTCTGAAATGCGGTCCTTTACCATATAACTATCCCGCATTACTACATCGGCTGTATAAATACCACAGCCAACACGCCCCAAAGCAATATCGCTCATCATTTCTGCGTTTTCTTCCAGAAATGCTTTGGAAACAATGACCGATTCTGATTTTTCATTTGGTGTGTCGTAAATACCGGATACGACCATATCAAAATGATAAACCTGACCACTTTGACGAACCTTCAATTCAACAGGAATTTCTGCCCCGATTTTTTCTTCGATGTTCAGATCCTTCAGTATATTGGCAGAAACCAAAACCTCATTTGCTTTTTGAGGGGCAGAGCCTGTGCGTGGTGTCAGCATCCGAATTTCCAACTGAGTCTGGTCGGCATAATCGACCTCTGCAACACGCCGGTTTGTGTTGGTCATAATTTCGACTGGTATCCAGCAGCCCACCTTTTCAAACATGGCGTTTTCTTTTAACTGCTGGAGCTGATCCTCGGAAAGTCCCTGTACCAGAGCATCCGCAGATGATCCCATCATTTTTGCCATGCTGTATTCCAGCGTCCCACTGGCACCCATGCCAATGGTCAGGACTGCCGTAAAGAGAAAAGTTGTCAGGGCAATCGCAATGGCTGCAATCACATTCCGCATTTTGTTACTGCGAAAACTGCGGTTTGCCAGCTTTTTGATGACAGCCTTGTTGTTATTGCCAAATAGAATGTCATTCATAGTTCCGCCCCCTTTACTGCACAATCTTACCATCCTCGATCCGAATAATGCGGTCGGCAAGCTGGGCGATCTCATTATTATGGGTAATCATTACAAGGGTCTGGTGGAATTTTGTGCTGGTAACTTTCAGCAGGCTCAGCACATCGCTGCTGGTCATACTGTCCAGATTGCCTGTTGGCTCGTCCGCCAGAACGATAGCAGGCTTCGATACCAGAGCGCGGGCGATGGCTACACGCTGCTGCTGGCCGCCGGAGAGATTGCTGGGCATATTGTTCAGTTTATCCTCCAGCCCCAGCATCCGCACCACTTCTTTCATAAACTTCTTGTCCACCTTGTTTCCATCCAGCTCCACAGGCAGCACAATGTTTTCAAAGACATTCAGCACCGGCACCAGATTGTAGTTCTGGAAGATGAAGCCGATCTTTCGTCTGCGGAAGATAGTAAGCTGCTCGTCTTTCAATGTAGAGAGGTCGCGCCCATCCACAATGACCTTGCCGGAGGTAGGCACATCCAGTCCGCCGATCATGTTCAGTAGCGTGGATTTGCCGCTACCGGAGGTTCCAACAATCGCTACAAATTCCCCCTGCTCAACAGAGAGGTTCACACCATCCAGGGCCTTTGTGATATTCGGCTTTGTGCCGTAGTATTTTTTCAGTTCAGTCGTTTGCAAAATGCTCATAGAGAACACCATCCTTTCTTTAACTTAGACCCATTGTAACGAACAAACCTCACAGAAATGTCACGAGCCACAAAAAATTTCCGCTAAATTCGGCTCCAAATGTCACAAGTTCGTGACATTTGAAAAACCGGGAGAAAAATCCCCCGGTTTTCCGCGTCCCACAGCCACATACGACGGCGCAGGAAGTATTCACTTGATATGGCTGCGCCTGTTATTCATTTACCCGAAGCCGCTCTACGACACTCCGATTGTTAAGGAGTCGGAGTGCAACAACCGGAACGATAAACGCCAGTACCAGAAAGAGAACCAGCATAATCAGCGCAGGCAGCAAGGTTATCTGGAATGTCATCATCATACTGGTAGGACCATTTTCTACAAATGCTCTTAGCAATGTCATGCCAAGTGTCGCCGCAACTAGTGTGCCGACAATCCCAGCCAGCAGCACATAGGAGAAGCTTTCCGAAATCATCATTTTTCGGAGCTGCCGGTTCGTCATACCAATGCTTTGCATGGTGGCAAACTCATGACGGCGGGTAACGATATTGGTCATAACCAGATTGATGAAGTTGATCAGGCCCACCAAAGCAAATACAGCACCTATCATTCCGCCAACCAGCAGGACAACATTTTTCATGCCTAAAACATCAGCTTTCAGTGTTGAAATAGAGTTATAGGAAACATCGGTGTCCCGCATCAGATAGTTCTCCATATCCTGCTGATACTGTTCCTCTACATCAAAGAGGAAACCATACAAGGTAGGAGTTTCATAAATTTCTTTGAACTTATTTTCTGACATATAGATCTTTGGTCCACCAACATCTGTTGCAATATTATCGCCACCGCCAGTCAAGGTCATTTCATTGCTCGTAACAGCAGCCTTGGCAATCACTGTAAACTCCTCGGTCGGAACTCCATTTTCATAAAACTGAATGGTGTCTCCAAGCGACAGTCCAAAATAATAGGTATTATCCGCACCACCGCTTAATTCTCCCTTATCGTTATAGTGGCTTACTAAAATTACATTGTTGCCATTCCAGAGTTTTTCTTTCAGGACAGACACATCGCTTTCACCCTCAATGATGTCCATCTTGTTCAGGAGATTTTCAGAGAAGCCATACACATTTCCAAGCGGAAGGTTATCCGCAGTCAACGCAGCATAATCCTCTCCATCCTCAGTCCACCCGAGATTTAATGAATCAGGAAGTACATAGGCATATTTATCCGTATTATCAATCGAGAAAGAAGACCCCCAATCACAGGCAATATGATCATCCTCAAAAGTATTACGGTATAGACGGACTTCGTTCATTATACCTGGCTGCTGTTCAATTTCCTCTACCGATTTTTCTGAAACAGTACAGCTATGCCCAAATTCATCCCCCCATGCGGCTTGAATGTCTGGGTTATAAACCGCAAAGTCACTTCGGGTCTGTTTTTGAATATAAGTAGCTTCATTAAAGCTGCCGCTGAAGATAAATACCGAGTTCAGGAGGACGATGCTTAAAGTCAGGGAAATCACAATAAAGACTGTCCGCCGCTTATTGCGTTGCAGGTTGGCCTTCGCCATGCGAGGAATAACTGCTCCGGTAGTTGTCTTTTTCCGCTTTATGGAAACCGTATTCTGTTCTACATAGCGGATAGCCTCGATAGGTGACACACGGGAGGCTTTCTTCACCGACTTTCTGGTACTGATATAAACCGTAAGTCCTGAGAACAGGATCGCACCTACGATGATACCCAAATATGGAAGTGTGCTGACCTCAATGTTTTTACCACTATAATCGGCAGCAAACATCTGGAGTGCCGCAGGCAGAATACTGTGTCCGAGCAGGATGCCAAAAAGCAGGCCAAATGGTGTTCCGATCAGGAACAGGTACAGAGCCTGCCGGTTGACCAAACGCTTGATCTGCTGGGAAGTAGTCCCCACCGTCCGTAGCAGGCCATACTGCCGAATATCGTTGGTAACTGCAATCTCGAATACATTGTAGATCAGCAGATATCCACAGAACATGAATAGGACGCCAAATACACCTGCTACCAGCCACATGATAGAGCCGCCGCTGTTGTTGGAAAGGAAAGTGTTGGGAGCTACACGGACATAATTCTCAGCACTTCTATCGTCTGGATTACCGCCAATGCTACGGACAAACTCCGAGATGCGCTCCTTTACCATGGAGCTATCCCGCATGATCACATCAGCATCATAAATGCCACACCCCTCACGCCCTTGGGCAATTTCGTTCATCATCTCCGGATTTTCTTGCATAAAGGCTTTGGAAACAATGACTGATTCCGATTTTTCGTTTGGTGTGTCGTAAATACCGGATACAATCATATCAAAATGATACATCTGGCCGCTTTGACGATTCTTAAATTCGATAGGAATTTCCGCCCCAATTTTTTCTTCGATGTTCAGATCCTTCAGTATATTGGCAGAAACCAAAACCTCATTTGCTTTTTGGGGCGCAGAACCTGTGCGCGGCGTCTGCATCCGAAGCTCCAACTGGGGCTGATCTGCGTAATCAATTTCCGCAAATATCCGGTTGGTGTTGGTCATGATCTCAATAGGTACCCAACAGCCCACCTTTTCAAACATGGAGTTTTCTTTTAACTGCTGGAATTGTTCTTCGGAAAGACCCTGTACCAGCGCATCCGCACCAGTGCCGATCATCTTTGCCATGTTGTATTCCAGCGTTCCCTTGGCTCCCATACCAATGGTCAGGACTGCCGTAAAGAGAAAGGTTGTCAGGGCAATCGCAATGACCGCAATCACATTCCTCATTTTGTTGCTTCGGAAACTGCGGTTTGCCAGCTTTTTGATGACAGCCTTGTTGTTATTGCCAAATAGAATGTCATTCATAGTCGCGACCCCCTTTACTGAACGATCTTACCATCCTCGATCCGAATAATGCGGTCGGCAAGCTGGGCGATTTCACTGTTATGGGTGATCATCACGAGGGTCTGGTGGAATTTCTGGCTTGTGGTTTTCAGAAGCCCCAGCACATCGGCACTGGTTTTGCTGTCCAGGTTGCCGGTGGGTTCATCAGCCAAAACAATAGCGGGCTTTGACACCAAGGCGCGGGCAATGGCTACGCGCTGCTGCTGACCGCCGGAGAGGTTATTGGGCATATTGTTCAGCTTATCCTCCAGCCCCAGCATCTGAACGACTTCTTTCATAAACTTCTTGTCTACCTTGTTTCCGTCCAGCTCCACAGGCAGCACAATGTTTTCAAAGACATTCAGCACCGGCACCAGATTGTAGTTCTGGAAGATAAAGCCGATTTTTCTTCTGCGGAAAACGGTCAGTTCCTCGTCTTTGAGTTTGGACAGTTCCTTGCCATCCACGACCACCTGACCGGAGGTAGGTACATCCAGCCCGCCAATCATGTTCAGTAGCGTGGATTTACCGCTGCCGGAGGTTCCCACGATGGCTACAAATTCGCCCTTTTCTATGGAGAGGGTCACACCATCCAAGGCTCTGGTAATGTTCGGCTCTGCGCCATAATATTTTTTCAGTTCAGTCGTTTGCAAAATGCTCATAGAGAACACCATCCTTTCTTTTTGATAAATCCATTGTAACGACCAAACCTCACAGAAATGTCACGAGCCACAAAAAATTTCCGCTAAATTCGGCCCCAAATGTCACAAGCCTGTGACATTTCATTTTTTCGGGGCGTGCTTGCTCTACTTTCGGAGCAGGAAAACAGAAAAGGTTGAGCCTTTCCCAACTTCCGATACCACCCGGATATAGCCGCCCTGCAAGGTCACAATCTCACGAGCCAGATACAGTCCAATCCCAATACCGTCCACATCATGCACCGCATCTTCCCGGTAAAACCGTTTGAAAATCGTCCCCTGATGTTGTTCTGAAATGCCAATGCCTTTTATCTACTGTAATATCACAATTTAGTAGCATTTGAAAACAGCCACCCTCGGATGGCTGTTTCATGTCTACATATTTTATTCGGCAATGCGTAGCCGTTCTACCACCGTTTTTTGTGCCATTTTGTTATAGCAAATCAAAGGTACAAGGGCTGTAATAAGAAACAGAGGGATAATACAAAGGAATACTGGAAGCAAGGTAAAATGCCATGTGAAATAACTTAGTTCTGCCCCCATCATCCGAACCACCGTCAGACTTCCCACAATAGAAAGTATCAGAGAAGATAAAAGTCCTAATACAGAATATCCAATACCCTCATACATCAGCATCCGCTTAACTTGATTGCCTGTCATACCGACGGATTGTAGCATAGCAAGTTCTTTGTGCCTGGACAGAATGGATGTCATCATGGAATTGATAAAATTCAATATGCCAATCAAAGCCAGTATCACACATAGAGTGCCGCCTACAAGACGGTACATATTGATCATTCCGTCAAAGGTCTGCCGTAAGGTCACTTTTGAAAGATAGTCCAAAGCGGTGTCGGTATTTGTAGTATAGTTTTTCAGCCAGTTTTCAGCTGCAAGCTGGTTTTCATCATCCACATTGAAGATAGTTTTCATAGCCGGTTGATCAACAGATACCATGTTACCCAAAAGTTCACTGGATGGGAAAATATAATCTAACCCCATATCTACCTGTAATGGAGTTTGCAATGCTTTCGGAATATTCACCACAGCCAACACCTCATATACTTTGCTTGTTCCATCAAGCTGCGACACGCTAATCTTATCTCCCGGTTGGTATAGGCAGTAAGAACCGTCATCCATCATCCGTAGAGGTGTTACATATACACCGGTTCCAGCTTTCCATTTTTCCATATTCAGCTCGCCATCCAAAATCTGCACATATTCTGCCGGAAAATCATCTAAACCATAAACATTTACACCGTGTTCCTGTCGGACTGTATAATTCTCCAGTTCATTTGCAATATCGCCAGACGAAGCGGACAATTCCTGCAATCGGGCAAGATCGTGTTTAGAAAGCGGCTGTTTAGATGTCCATAAGTAAACACTTCCTATATCTTCAAGCCCATTCAGACTTTCAGCCTCGCGAATAAAATCTCGGCTCACATTTGCCGTATTGAATGGTGCATAACTGTTAATCACCGTTGTATCGGAAACTGTAAAATCCGTAAGACTAAAATCGGCAACAAATTTGTCAAAGTCAAAGGAAGTAACATAGGTATAGACGCTATTCAAGAGAACAATGCTAAGTGCAAAAGATAGAGTAACAATCGTCACTTTCTTCTTATTACGACAAAGATTGTTTTTTGCCATCATAGTCGTGTTGATATGTTTACTACGGCGTTTTTTCTTCTTTCCTCCTGCTTGTTCTGTATAGTGCAATGCCTCCATAGGGGAAACTTTGGCCGCCAATGTCGCAGGTTTTTGGCAGCTAACGAAAACAGTAATTAAAGAAAAGACAATCGCCACCAAAAAAATCAATGGATTTACGGTAGTAACAACCCGCATATCATCTGTCAACATATTTACAATCACAGGAAGTAGCAGACGACCAATCGGCCACCCCAGCAGCAATCCAAGAGGAATACCCACAAGAGAGAGCTTGATTGCTTTCTTGTAGACAATCTGTCTGATCTGCCTTGCAGTGGTTCCAAGCGTTTTCAACATTCCGTAAAACCGAATATCCTGCGCAATCGAAATATAGAACACATTATAGATTAGAAGATACCCAGCAATAAAGATAACTGAAATACCGGCCACAAGAGGCAACATAGAGGAAAGGCTGATTGTGGCCGTTCCGTAGGCATCATTGATACTTACCCGTTCATCAAGACCGTATTTAGAAGTCACTTCCATTGCCTGCTTTTCAATATCCCATGCCGTAGGCATCATCATAATACTGTCAATATAGCCGGTTCCCACAGGAGGAGTCGTCCCATCTGTTTTTCCATGAATAACCGGAGCCACCTGTTTTGTGTATTCTTTGGATAGAAACATCGTTTGGCGGTAAGCTACTGCATCCCCATCCCAAATACCACAGAGCGTAAAGGTATCCGTAAAGGTATCTGTATCTGTTATAAAAGTCAACTCCATCTGTGTACCGACTTTATCCGGTAATCCCATCGCAGCAAGAACAATGCGGCTGGTGGCAACCTCATTTTTTTGTTCCGGCAACCGTCCTATATCAGGATCATTAAAAGTTAGATTTGCGTAAGTCTCATCGCCATATCGAAGCTCCGTAGGTACCTTATTAAAGTTTTCTCCTACTGCATTACCAATAATAATTGAATACCCGCTATCCTTGATGCCCGCATCTGATGATAACTGTTCGTATTCTTCCCAGGATAAACGCTTGATACCTGCATGAGCAGAAGTGCCGGTTGTTCTCATATTACTTTCCTGCATAGCAGTTTGCAAGCTAATGGCAATCGTAAACAGGCTGGTAAAAAGCAGAGTAGCAAGCATGATTGCCAATATCGCAATCGTATTTTTTTTAGCTTTCAGAGAACGCTTTGCTAACTTTTGGATAACAGCTTTGTTATTATTTCCAAATAGAATGTCATTCATAGTACCGCCCCCCTTACTCTAAAATTCTGCCATCTTCAATACGGATAATACGATCGGCAAGCAGGGCAATCTCATTGTTATGGGTAATCATTACAATAGTCTGATGAAACTTCTGACTGGTTACTTTCAAAAGTCCCAATACATCACTGCTTGTTCTGCTATCAAGGTTTCCGGTTGGTTCGTCTGCTAGGACAATGGCTGGTTTGGAAACAAGAGCGCGAGCAATCGCTACACGCTGCTGCTGACCACCGGAGAGGTTATTGGGCATATTGTTCAGTTTATCCTCTAGTCCCAGCATCTGTACCACTTCTTTCATAAATTTTTTGTCTACCCTGTTTCCGTCCAACTCCACAGGTAGCACAATGTTTTCATAGACATTCAGCACCGGAACAAGATTGTAGTTTTGAAAGATAAAACCGATGTTGCGTCTGCGGAAAATGGTAAGCTGTTCATCTTTGAATTTTGACAATTCTTTTCCCTTCACTTGAATACTACCAGAAGTCGGTGTATCTAATCCCCCCATCATGTTCAGCAGCGTGGATTTACCACTGCCGGAAGTACCAACAATGGCAACAAATTCTCCATCCTCAATGGAGAGGGTTACACCATCCAAGGCTCTGGTAATGTTCGGCTCTGCGCCATAATATTTTTTCAGTTCAGTCGTTTGCAAAATGCTCATAGAGAACACCATCCTTTCTTTTTGATAAATCCATTGTAACGACCAAACCTCACAGAAATGTCACGAGCCACAAAAAATTTCCGCTAAATTCAGCCCCCAAATGTCACGAACCTGTGACATTTCAATTTTCGGGGTGTGCTTGCTCTACTTTCGGAGCAGGAAAACAGAAAAGGTTGAGCCTTTCCCAACCTCAGACGCTACCCGGATATAACCGCCCTGCAAGGTCACAATCTCACGGGTCAGATACAGACCGATTCCAATACCGTCCACATCATGCACCGCATCTTCCCGGTAAAACCGCTTGAAAACTGTCCCTTGGTGCTGCTCTGAAATGCCGATGCCGGTATCGGCAATGTCGATCTTCACATACATTTCCCAGCCTTCCACCGACACACGGATCTGCCCGCCTGCCGGGGTGTATTTCACAGCATTATCCAGAATGTTGAACAGGGCTTCGCTTGTCCATTTTCTATCATGGCGTGCATCCAAATGCTCCGGGCATTCCACCTGCACATCTATCTTTTTCTTTTCGGCATTGAGCAAAATCCCGCCCAGGGCAGCGGCAAGGGTATCGTAAATCGACTGCTGTCTCTGCTCCAGCGAAATGACTCCCGTTTCCAGGCGGGAGGTTTTAATCATGGCTTGCATGAGGAAGCCCAGCTTATCAAGCTGGCTGGCCTGGGCTGTCAGAAATTCCTTTTGCTTCTGCGGAGGAACCTCATTTTCAAGCAGCGTGTTGTTGATCATCTTCAAGTTGGCAATCGGTGTTTTAACTTGATGGGAGATGTCAGAGATCAGCTCTTGCAGGTCAGTCCGTTCCTTCGCGATGCTGTTTTTATTTTCCTGCATGACTTCATATAGCCGCCCCAGCCGATAGTTGATTTTATAAAACAGGCTTTCTTCGCAGGCCGTCTGCTTCGGCTGCATATTTTCGGAGAGCATATCATCCATCTGACCACAAAAGGCATCGGAGAACTGAACCAGCTTCCGGCGGATCAGCGCCACAAAGAAGATGACGCAGAGCAGCACAAAGAGGCTGAACAGGAACACACACCGGACAGCGATTATATTCCGGGTCAGCAGATAAACAGTGGTGCAGACTGCGCCCACTGCCAGCAGCAGAAGCGTTCCCAAAAGAACGCAGGCTTTGTTGATGGAGAGTTTTCGCATATTCATTTGAGCGCCCCTCCGATCCACATATAGCCCATGCCGTACACCGTCTTGATGTACTGGCGTCCATCCGTTTCAATTTTATTCCGCACCCGGCTGATAGCTGCGGTCAGGGCGTGTTCATCCACAAAGTTCCCATCGGCATCCCACAGCTTTTCAAGCAGCACCTGCCTTGTCAAAACATTCTGCGGATTTTTGGTCAGGATTTTCAACAACCGGTATTCCAGCGGAGTGAACACCAGCGCCTTACCGGACAGGGAAGCCGTCATCTCCGAGAAATTGATGGACAGCGCACCGTCCTCATAGCTATCACCGCCGCCAGACTGTTTCGCCAGCCGCCCCAGCACTACGGACAGCTTTTTTTGAAAGACGCTCATGGGAAATGGCTTGGTCACATAGTCCTCCGCGCCCAGCTCATAGCCTTTGAGCATATCGCTTTCCATATCATTTGCGGTCAGGAAGATCACCGCCGTATCCGGCCGGCGATCCTTTACCTCACGGCAGAAATCAAAGCCGTTTCCGTCCGGCAGGTTTACATCCAGCACGATCAGGTCATAGTCCTGCCTGGTCAGAAAATCACTGGCTGCTGATTTTGTCAGGGCAGAGTCCACAACATAGCCCGCAGTATCCAGGTTATAGCACAAGGTATTATTCAAAAGTCGGTCATCTTCGACTACTAAAATTCGCATTGTATCACACTCCTTCATTCTTAGTGTAGCATCCAAATGTCACAGAAACCTCACGAGAGGATTATTTTTTTGTATTTTTGAAACGGCGGTCTGCCGGTTTCTCTGCATCCTTTGGAATCAGCCAAATGGTAGCTATCTTCACAGCGCCGGGGATACGCCCACCGGCACACAAATAATTGATCTGCCTTGGAGTAACACCCCATTTTTCACTTGCTTCTTTCAGCGTCATATAATCCATATAGTTTC
>ERZ791834.1238-NODE-1238-length-12669-cov-2.60583_pt1 | contig 12669 bp, 5 predicted proteins | sample MGYA00510293_ERZ791834 | MGnify/ENA primary metagenome ERZ791834 (study PRJEB30046, sample SAMN00715253) | human gut metagenome | study: EMG produced TPA metagenomics assembly of the A metagenome-wide association study of gut microbiota in type 2...
TTATTAAGGGTTACAGTACCATCCAATTTAACATTAAGTTGACAAGAGGGAGAGGGGGATACCATAGCAGTTTGGCTTAATCTGTATTCATCCCAAATTTTGGTTAACCATATTCCATCAGAATAACCAAATATTGAGCCTCTATTTGCTTCTTGTTCTTTCTTAACTCCACTGGAGTATCTTAATAGAAGAATATCTTTATCACTTAATTGTTCATACTCATTAACCACTCTAAAAGCATTATCATAATAATTGAATACTAACTGCTTATAGTTTGCCAGATTAAAAGTTTGAGAAGTTGCAATATTACAAAGAGTAGAAGTTCCATCATACTTATAAAATAAATACCATCCATCACTAATTTTTACAGTACCATCACCCCCAAAACTAATCATACAAGTTCCAATAGATGTCCATGCAGAACCTCTTTCATACAATTGAGTAACTATATAAGGTAATAGTAATCCCCCTGTGTATCCTTTTAGCACATTATAGAATGTAGTCTTAGGAGATGGGTCTTCCTTATTTTCTTGGAACGCATTTCTTGATAATAACACAACTTCTTCATTTAGAATAGCTGTCTTATTATCAACAGTTCTCATAGTATTTGTACTTAAATTCCAAAGAAGTTTTCCTCTTTGTGGAATATTATAAGTATTAGTACTTGCTGTAGGATACCATACAACATTTGTACCATTTGGTAGAGTAGCTTCTATATAATGATTTGCATTAAAATTTTTTCCTAATGTAACTGTACCATCAGAGTTAGCATCAATTCTAATAGAAATAGAAGGTTCTATACTTATCCTTGGACTAATAGTTAACTTAGTTACAGAATCCTGACTCATTACAGCAGTTTCACTATTACCTGTTTCTTGTACTACACCAGCAGCAATAGAAGTAAATCTACCATTATTAACCCATCCAGTACTGTTTTTGACATATAATTGATATATAGGATTAGTATGTTCAGTATCACTTGGGTCATAAGTAGGACCAACACCATAAATATCACCTTGAACAGCAGTAGAAGGAAGAGCATCTACAGTAGCTACATACCCTTTAATATGCAAACTATTAGTAAATTCTCCACTTAAATCAGACCATGTAGCACCATTATCTCTACTAATCTGTATCTTACCAACATTATCAGCTTGGCTGCTACCAGTAGTTCCTGTAAATCTAAACCATGCTGCAATATAATCAGATACATCTTCCCATGTATTCCCAAGGTCTTTTGACATTTGAATCTTATTACCATAAGCTAACTCTTCTGAAATATTACTCCAAGATTCACCTAAGTCTGTAGATTGCTGTAACTTGTTATTACTTACTCTAAACTGAGTAAACACAGGGTTAGGTGATACATCTACATAGGTACTACCATTAGTATATGAAACTTGTAAGTGGTTATTAGAACCTACCCTAAGAATAGGGGTAATACCAGCTTCTCCCTGTGCTTTAATGTTAGTAACTTCTCCATTGATTACCCAATATCCATCTGAGGATATAGATATATCACCTACAAGTGCATTACTACCATCTCTCCAGTTTGCACTATCTCCAAAGGTAGTATCATCAATAGCTTCTGCATTATACCATTCAGTAACTACTGTCTTATCATATAGTACATAAGTAACCCATAACCCTTCCCTTCTAAGGCTGGAAGGAACTTGTAGCCTTGTTTGACTTCTACTGCCATTATAAGATAAGAATAGCATATTAAACATTGCAAGTATATCTGTCAATGTTACCCCACTTTCCTTATCTAAGACTGCATCAATAAAAGTCTTAGGGAAGATGTCTTCATATCTTCCCTCTTGACTATTCTTTTTAATTAATTGTTGTATATCTTTCATATTATATTATTTTAAACTGTAATTCCAGTTGCATCTACCCATGTAGTACCATTACCAAATACTGGTTTATTCAAAGTGTCATTATAAACAACAACACCTGCTTTTGGTTCTATAATACTGTTTATAATTTCAGTTGTACCATGACATGGCTGACTTAATACTGTTTTGAAATCAGCTCCAGCAGGAGCAGAAGGTACATTTGATACTACTACTCCTGTAAAGAATGGAGTAGGTGTTGTGTATAATACAGGTTCAATAACCACTATTCCTGTAAAATATACATCAGTATAAGTCTTTAAATATATCTCCCAACTTCCATCTCCTGCCTGAATAGGTTTTGATACAAGCACACTCTTATCCCTATATTTAGATAAATCAATGTTTCCTACTCCAGTATCATCATATACCACAGTGGATGATTTACTCATTCTATTGTTATTATCATTGATATATCTCCCTCTAATAGATATTTCAGATATACAAGAAGCATCTATAGCATTATATCCAGAAAATACCTTAATATTTATAAGGGCATCAGCTTTAGGGAAGGTTATTTTTGTTATAGGGTTCTCTGTATTAGAACTAATAGCAAATACTCTTCTTGGGTTTGAACCTTGTGCACTAATAAAAGAACAACCTGAATAGAAAATTCCGGGGTTATTCATATCGAGCATACTACCATTTATTAAACACCCACTAACTAAAGTTTTATAATAATGACTACCAGTTTTAGGTACATCAAGAGTATTAATATAAGAAGATGTAATAGTTAAGTTCCTCATACTTGAGGTTAGCCTTACTCTTGTAGCAAAATAACAATTACTTATTGTTGCACTGAATGTTGTATTTATAGTACTACCAAATATTAAAGCTGTGATAAGTAAATCACCACTAACACCTTGGTTATTACCATTAAAATAGCAACCTTCAATGTTTATGTTCCTTACCATAGCATTAGCTATATTAGGCTCAATATCAATACCAGCTCCAGGACTTGTAAACTTAATAGCTCCTGTATTTATTATTCTGGAGTTTCTAATAGTAAGATTTTCAACAGAAATTATAGAAATACCCTGTCTTCTATTAGAATCTATAGTAACATTGTCTATTAGAATATTTGAAGAATAGCTGGTTGTAGCTGCCTCAACCTGACCTATATATATTCCATCTCCCCAACAATTCTTTACTGATACATCTTTAATTGTGATGTTATTCCCATCATATATAGAGATACCCATACCCCATTCACCTGTTGTACCAGTATGGGTAACAACATCTCCTACAATAGAGCCTCCTCCTTGTATAATAATGTTGTTTCTCTGTCTGATAGTAACTATGTTGTAGTTAGTTAAATCATTGGGGTTCAGTATAATATTACCATTTAAATTCACAGTAGTATTACTGTAAATAACAATAGAGTCTGTACTATTATTTGCTATTGTTATATAATAATCCCCCTGAGATATGTTAATAACCCCATTATAAGAATTACTGGAAAGATTAAATAAGTTCTGTAAGTTTTGAAGATTATTATATCCGACAGTTTGGACAAAATTAAACCATCCACTACTTATTTCTTTTACTTTCCAAGTTCCTGTAATAATTATCCCTCTAAAAATAGTAACATGTTCATCAGCTCTAATATCACTATTAGTCCCAACTATAGTTCCATTAGTAAATGACCCTCCTTGAAAATCAAGTGTACCTCCACTTAAAGTAATATCTTTTGTAACTTTATATATTGTATTAGGTTTATTAAACCTATTCTGAATTGCAGATTGAATAGGAGGATAAGTTACACTTGAGGTTCCAGTAAGAGCAGTTCCAGTAGTACTATCTGTAGCAGTTACACTAAAGGAGGCAATATTGTTTATATCCATAGCTGCAATAGTAGTAACTACTCCTGTAGAACTATTAATAGCAAACTTATCTCCACCTGTAGCTAAACTATATATATAAGGAGCAGTTCCCCCAGATGCAACAGCAGTTGCCACTGTAGCTCCAGCAGCAAAAGATGCTGCTACACTTACCTTATTTATTATTATATTTAAAGCCATATTTTTATATTGTTTTATTGTTTTATTGCTTGCAAATATAAGTAAAAGTTCTCATATATGCAAGTAAAAGTAGTACTTGACTTATATGTCAAATACTACTTTATTTAATTAAACTATTGACACTGCTTTAATAGTAGTACCATCAGTATTTATAAATTGACCTCCATTCCAATAGATAACATTTTGCCAATCAGTTACATAAAAACTTATTCCAGCATCTGATACTGTAAGAGTAGTTTCTAAATTTTTTATTGAAGAAGATAGTATCCTTCTATTAAAAGCTTTATATCCATCAGCACTTCTCCAAGAAGAAGTAACAGCGTCCCAGTAAGCAGGCATTTTGCTACCTACAACATATTTACAGGAGCCTGCCTCTCTTGTCAACATATCTGTAGGTAACTCTCCTACAGTTCTTACAACCTTAAACATTCTATCCTTAGGAAATACTACAGTAGGAGGAATTTCACTAAGGTTCATCCTTGTTACAGTAGGCTTAAGAAGTTCAGAGTAGGAACCTCCACTTATAGGAGTACCTTGAGTTGATTCACCTGCTTTAAAGGTCACTGGAAACATTTGAACTTTATAGTACACAAGGGTAGAATCTATAGCACTATCAGCACTCCTATCTAAAGTATTTCCTTTAGTCAAATATATATCATATTGCTTATCTACAGAGTTAAATACTATATTAGATAGTACAGGTAAATTGGCATATATAGCTGAGGAAGGTGTAGAGCTTTTTGAATAAAATACTTCAAAATCTGAAACATACGTATTATCAGAATCTCCTAAATGCAAAACAGCTTTTAACTGTGACTTCCTTGAAGAAGATTTTGTAAATATTGATAATCCTATTGTAGCCTGTTCATCTCCTTTTTTGGGGATAGAAATCTTCCATACTCTTGTACTGCCAAGATTTGGCATAAATACTATACCCCCTTCCTCATTTTGAGGAGAAGTACAATTTATTAACTCATTATCATTTAAAAAAGCCCTGTTTACAACATCTTGATTTAGTTCTCCAAATTGACAATTTTCATATCTCAAATGAGCACTTGCTGTAAAATAATCTACTGAATTACCCACATTAGTAAGATAAGGGATTGTACAATTTGTGAATTTCAACCAATAAGTTTGATTTATCCTTAAAGGGGCTGTAAATACACAATCACTTATTGAAACTGCATAATCAGTAGCTGTTTCTAAAGTAGCACTTGCAGAACTTACATCAAATTCATTATTAATGAATTTACAATTAGACATTACAACATTCTTGCAAACTACCTCTGGATTAATTTTAAGATAATCACTTTCAAAATCTATAGCAGCTTTAGGAGCAGTTCCTTTTATTTCCTCTATACCATTTCCTTCAAATTCACAATTTATAATAGACCAATTATATGCAGTGCCAGATATGCCATTTCTTCTTGCATATTTAATTTTAACATTGTCTATAGTTACATTTTTGTTATAACTACCAACTTCTGTTGCAGAGTATATTTTAGTACTAAAACTTAAACAATCCCCAAACGCGTCAGATAATGTAATATCTCTAATTACTATATTATCACATTCCTCAAACCTGAATATGAGACCAAATTCACCATAATATAATTCTCCAGCAAACAGGTCTGTATATAAGTGGTTATGTGCATCTCCATAGACAGCTCCTGTTCCTTCAATAACTATATTATCTTTCCCTGAAACCCAAAATACAGTATAAGCCCCTTGATTGGTTGGAAGCATTCTTAGCTCATTATTAATAATGAGTTTTGTGTTAGATTTAAGATAGAATATCCTAAGGAAGGAATACGCCTCAGTATATAATAAACTATAGTTAGGTCTGACATCATCTCCTAAGTTAGCTCTACCTTTATAAGGTAATTCAAAATAATAAGTTCTATCAGCTTCAAAATGAATAGTATTATTTATATTATCATCAGATAAAGATAATATATTAGTAATTAGTTGATTATTAACTTTATTAGGAGTAGCATCAAATGCAAACCATGAGTCATATATCTCTGGAATATTCCATGTTCCAGTAATGATTACATTTTCTCCAAATATTACCTTACTATTATCTACTGATAATACATTAGCTCCTGCACCATTAAGAGTACCATTTGATATAGTACCACCTTCAAAAAGCAATATACTGTTGTCAGGAACAGTAATAGTCTGAAAGTTTAAACTGTAATCATACTGTACAATATAGATAGTATTTTCTTTAACCAGCATTTGCTGAGTAAGCAAATTAGTATTATAGAATATACCTGTATTTGGATTCTGAACCCTTTGTATATTCTTTCTAAGATACACTCTACCTAAACCTGAATAGTCAGTAGTATTATAGTTCTTATCTGCAAATGTTAAGGAAGTTTGATTCAAGTTATCTACAGTAGCTGTTATATCTTCACTATCTATAATAGATATACCTTGTATTCTCTCAATTAAATCAACCCATAAAGTTGCATTATTCCATTGATTCACTCTTTCTCCTTGAAACTGAAATAGTTTCCATTCTCCATCTTCATCAAGAAAGGTAATAACTTGACCAATCTTTCTACTCTTATAAGGTATTAGTTGAATAGCTTGAGTAAGGCTAATTCTTGATTCACCATACTTATCTGTAACATTAAGAAAGTCTGATACTCCTAACAGAAAGATTTGTTCTATCAAATCCTTCAAGAGTACATTAACATTCTTGCCATCTTGTACAAATGCTACTGTCTCATTACCTTTAAGAGGTAGAGAAGCTCCAGCAAACTCAGTATCTTTAACACTATTTGCTAATAGCCACTTCTCTATCTTTCTATAATCTTCTTGTGTAAAAAACATAATCTTAGTCTTTATGAAATTAATACTCCAGCAGCTCTTAATTGAGCAAGTAGCCCATTCACTGTTCCTATTACAGTAGCAAATCTGCTGAGGTGTTCAAATCTGCAATATTAGTTCCTGCTTTTACACCTCCTAATGTAGTCTTAGTTGCAGCAGGTAACGTATATTTTTGATTAGCTACAGATGATGTAAATGTCTTAGTACTTACAGTATATGTCAGCACTTGCAATGTGTCATCCTTTTTACTACTTGTAAAATAAATAGCAGTAGGAGTTGAATCTACACTTCTTGTATAAGTTACAGGTCCAGTAGAACCGTCTATAATAATTTCACCACATTTTAACACATGACTTGCAGTAATATCATCTATAGGAGTTCCTATCTGACTTGACTCTAACTGAATTGTGTAAGGCTCATTAGGCTTAATATAGTCCTCATCCTTGACTATAGAACCATCTATATTTATAGTATAGAATACTTCATTTCCATAAGCTGTAGTGACATGAGCAAAACCTCCAGTGGAAGACTGCCAAGTACCTACTCCATAGCCATAATCAAGTTGAGTAAAGAAGAATCCATTCTTTAATTGCTCCAGATTATGAGCTTTGATTGTATCAGTATTACCAATCTCAAGTTTAGGTATTCTAACAAACTTAGTACTGAATGATATTACCCCTTGAGATACTACAGCCTGTATTTGATTTATAACAGAAGTTTCCCCCTCAACTGTAATAGTTTCAGTTATATATCTTGCTGTACCATTAGCTTGTATAGTTCTACTTAAAAAGTAGCTATGGTTAACTACTCTAAGTTTTATAACATCATAACTTGTATTAGCTTCCTCTACATTAATTACTACTGTATTGCCACCTAATATACTTAGAAATTGACCTTCTGTCAAGTCTACTTCTAATATATTACTACTTACATCAGGATTAATTCCTCCACCAGTACCTCCTACAGTAGTCCACACTCCATTATTAAAGTATTTCATTGTGCCCTTATATAACCATATTGAGTTGGTATCAGGAGCATTTGGACTTACTACTAAAGTTCTTATTGTCTTCATATCTTTTATTTATTAGTTGTACTACTTCTTTTTCTTAGAGCTTGTCTCTTTATACTTGCATCAGTTTCAGCTTTCTTTTTATCCAGCTTTAATTTGTCCCTATCAAGTTTAAGTTTCTCATCAAACTCTCTTATCTTCTCAGCAAGATTAGCTTTAGCTTCTGGACTATAATCATTAATCATAATTCCATCTTCTTCATCTGGTTCTCCTTCTGATTGTATCTGAGCTACTATTATCTTAGTCTGATTATCTCTTATATTAGCTTCTTCCTTCTGGAGAAGTTCTGCCTCTTTCTGTTGTTGCTGCATAGCAGCTATTTGCTGTTGAGCTTCAAGTTGTTCCTTTTGAGCCTGTGCTTGTCTTTCTCTAATCTGTTTTTCATCTTTCTCAATTAGTCTTTGCTTTTCAGCTAAACTTGAAGATGTATAGAGCTTAGTGATAGTAGAGAATGATAAAGTTTGAGTCTGTAATGCAGCCTGAGCCAAAGTATCTAACTTCTGTTGAAGCTCTTGAGTTCCATTACTATTATCTACAACTAAACCATAATCAGCCTCAGCAAACTCATCACCATCAATCTCCATTACTCTTGTAGATGTATCTGATAATATATACTGGAACTTCTTGTTTCTTCCCTTTAAAGCTACCTTTGCAGTCTCTAAGAAGCACTCTAAAGCTCTTTTCTTTACATCATCATGGATAGTAAATAACCACTCAGTAATATGACTTGATTGAAGAGTAGCCCTCTCAACTCCACCTACAGTTTCCCTTGATGAAACCTGACCCTCTCTTTGCTTAGATATACCTGCAACCTCAGACATTTCCATCTTAATAAACTCAAGAAGGTTAATCTGTTGCTGAATATAGTTACCTATATTAGTCTCAATCATTCCCTTTCCAGCATTATTAAGAGCACCTGCCAGCTTACCTGTAGAGGCTCCTATAGTACCTTCCTTGAAACTATCTATAACTGCAATATGGTTTACTCTTGCATAGTACATCCACTTACCAACATCCCATCCTTTAGGAACTTTAGATAAGTCAAGCTCTAAGATAGAACCCCAGTTTGAAGCAATAGCCTTATTCAGTCTATCATGAATAGCATCATACAAATAGTTATATGGCTTCATCATATCTACTAAACTGAAAGGTCTGCTGTCATTCAGATTATAGATTGAACCTACAATACCAAAGTGACATCTTGAAGGATTATTCAACCTGTTATATTGAATCAATCTTGGTCTCATATTGACAAATATTTCATTGCCAATCATGGTTCCTTCCCATGCTTCATTAACCCAGAATGATTGTACTTCTTCTCCTGCTTCCTTATTTACTACATAATTCTCAGGGTAGAAGTTCCATTCTTCCTCACCAGTTTCAGGGTCATAAGATTTAACCTTAAGTATCTTCCTCTTTGATTTCCAGTATAATCTCAGCACTCTAAGATTACCTGCCAAGTCATAAGGAAGGAGTGAATTTGCAATACCTTCTGTAAATAGATTAGCTGGGTCAAAGAAATAGGTTCCATCTCTGACAGTTATTTCATCACCAATCATATTCTGATTAACAAATCCATATCTTTCATCAATATTATCCATCTGGTCAACAGCTCCCTGACCTATGTAATCAGGCATAGTTTCAATATACTTTATGTCCTTTGGAGATAATACATCATAATATGTATCTATTACTCTACCCGGAGACCAATAATCCTCAAGGATTATCATGTCAGCATCTTCCACCTTATTACTGTACCCAGACTTGAATATCCTAATCTTTAATGGGTTCACTCTCTCAATGACTGGTTCTCCACCTACAATATCACATTGATAGATTTCCTCACCACATGTCATTGCATCCATGAAACCATTATTGAATATAAGAGGAATATCATATTCCTTGATATAATGGTTAAGCAATTCATTTGCTCTTACCTCTCTTATATCCTGCCATTCATAGGTATAATAGTCATTTAGTTTCTCAAGTTTGATATTGTATTCATCCTCAGATATTGAGGTGTCAGTTATCATTTCTTGAAGCCTTTGTAATAGCTCATTCTTCTTATTATCCTCTATTTCTGAGATAGCATTTGGGTTAGTTACTACAACCTTAAAATCAAATACTCTCTTACTTTCCTCACCTCTAAGTACATTCAACTTACTATTCATGATAGGATAATGTTGTAACCTATCAGGGATGTAAGCTGCCTTTATACCATCTGGATTAAGTACCAGTTCTAAGTCTGACATGTGTAGCCTGCCATTAAGCAAGTCATAGTTTATCTTTTTATGGATTACTGACTTCCTAACCAAGCTATAATTGAAGAATGTCTTCTGATTAGCCCACAACAGACAATCCTTTCTCCATTGCTTAGTCTTCTTAGAGAAAGGAAGCATCTGTCTGGGAAAGTTTAAAAAATCTGCCATAGTCTTCCATCATTTAATTTTGTGACAAAAGTAAGTAAAAAAGTCCATTTAGTCAAGCACATAAGTGATTTGTTTATCTAATTGCATCTTCTGTACTAAATTTACTGGGTTTCTGGAAAGGGGCTTGTACTACCCTGTAATTCTCAGTAAAGAACTTATCATTCCCTAAATAATCCTTTGGTACTTCTTCTGAGTCTCTTGAAGGGTTTCCTTGATATAGGACCATCTTCTCCTCTCTATATAACATAACCATACCTAATGCCCTAATTCTATCCACATTTATCTCTGGGTTAAATGCAATTAACTCTTCAATTAATGCTCTGTTTCTTAAGAAGTTAAGGTTATAAACTGTTACTTCTACATCCTCTCCATCAACATTCTGTATAATAGTTACAGGCTTCATCAGCCAGTCTCTTATAAGATTATTAGCATAAGCATTAATAGCTGCTGAGGCATTAACACCCTTAGCATTAGAACCAAATGAACTATACTTAATCAACTGTTTGTCTCTTAAGAACTCTGGAGTATCAGCCAGTAAGTGAGTACAATTCATCTTACTAAAGTAAGCAAATATACCCTTCTTATTTGATTCATACAGACATTTTGCATTATAGAACAGACACAGTAACCTTACTATCTCAAAGTTATCATCTGCAAATGATTGCCTACCAGTGTACTCAGCTACAATCTTATCAGTCCATAAGTCAAGAACAAAGGTAGAAGAGAGAGAGGAAGATTCAGCTTGGTCATTATCTACAGGGTCATGACCAATAATATATCTTGTGTGGGGAACCTTTCCATTTCTATCTTTCTCTGGCATTTCAAAGATTTCCACAGCACCCGGAGTATCATTCTCTACTCCAAACTTCCTGATAGGTATATCACTGGTTGGGGTAAATTCTACTCCATTACTATTCTGTACCAATTTACCTACATACACATCATCATAAGCATGTATATCTTGGTCTAATTGACTTAATCTTTCTGTAAGAGCAGTAATAGGAAAGTATGCTGCCTTAACTTTAATAATAGCTTCTGCTGGTGTGATAGGGTCCTCAGCAATTACTCTTAATACTGATTTGGGGTCAGCACTATATTTAGCCTTATATCTTGCAATAAGAATCTCAATTAAAGCCTTAACCACATCTGATACACCATCCTTATTATAACATCCTGCCCTATTAATATATGAGGGAAAGAAGAAACCAAACTTAGGTTTACCTTGCTTTGGTCTGTCAAATACATTATCTATAGACAATATATTATAACCATCTGGATTATAAAGTAAAGTCTTAGCTGAACTAAAGTCAGACTCACTCTCAGCAGCAGTACCTACAAGGTACATAGTAGCAAAGGTATAGTCACCATCCTCTACAGACTTTCTGGTAATATCATAAAGAGAAAGCAATCCTTTGAAAGAACCCATTTCCTCAAATAAAATCCAACCTCTCTTACCTCTCAACTTCTCACTATCATCCTTTGCAGATACAGCAAGTACTTGATTCAGAGAACCTTTCTCTACACCATATTCATCCTTATAACCCATTTGCCAAGACATCTCATTAGGAGAGTTCTTTAACATAAGATGTGGGAAAGGAGTATTAGCAAAGCTAAAGTTAATTGAAGGCTTGAACTTAGATAGAGTACCATCCTTATCATCTTTCAGATATTCCTTTTGATAAGCTGTAAGTACTGTAATAACCCTCCTATTGGATTCCTCACTCTCTCCAAGTATAAGATTATGGCTCATAATTGCTGCTAAGCTATAAGACTTAGCACAACCTCTCTTTGCTAATTCAATAGCATGTTTACCACCTTCTCTTGCTTGCCATAGGTAATGGAATCTCCAGTATATACCCTCAAAGAAGAAAGGAAAAGCCTCAGTTCTGATAGCCTTCTTTCTTCCTTCTATCAGCTTATTAACCATCATAGGACAGTAATTCATAAACCAATAGTTAAAGCCTGTAACCCATTCTCCATCTGATTCTCTTACATAACCTTCATAGCATCTTCTCTTTTCTTCATCCCAGTGTCTTCTGAACTCAGAGTTAGGGTTACTGTTAGGTTTTAAGAATGTATAGCACCCATATTTCAAGAAATGCAGAGCTGGTTGTCTGAAATAATCAGCATTCTCAATAATGTGTGGATTAGTAATATCTACTATAATCCTACCCTTTTCATCTCTTGGTAAGTCCCTTGCATAAGGTCTGTTGGGGGATATAAGTCTCTTGACAAACTCTACTGTAGTAAGAGTCTCAAGTAACTGTTCCTGAACCTCCTGAGGAAGGGTATTCATTAGTTCCTCAGTAAGCTCAGTCTGATACTTGTTCATTTCTAAATATTGCATAACTCCTTAAAATCTTGCTTATTAATATACTCCAGAAGAGATTTAGTAATAGAAGTGGTTAGTAGGGAAA
>ERZ791834.1245-NODE-1245-length-12589-cov-8.72315_pt1 | contig 12589 bp, 4 predicted proteins | sample MGYA00510293_ERZ791834 | MGnify/ENA primary metagenome ERZ791834 (study PRJEB30046, sample SAMN00715253) | human gut metagenome | study: EMG produced TPA metagenomics assembly of the A metagenome-wide association study of gut microbiota in type 2...
AAAGCTGATGAAATCAGCGTAGTAGAGCCCACTCAACCACTGCGTCTTGCTCGACAATCCAAAAATAATTGAGAGGCTAGGACTTTTGTCCCAGCCTCTTTTGTGATGAACAGCAAGTAACAAAAGGAAAAAGAATGAAAAAAGATGTTTGGAAAACACATATTTTCTAAAAAATGAAAGAGTTTTCAGAGAAACATTGAAGTAAAGTCGAAAAAATAGTAAAATGGAAGAGCTGATTGCAGCAAATCAATTCTTCTACTTTCTCCTTTTGATTAGAGGAGTAGCGTAAATTAGAAAATGGAGTATTCTATGAAGAAAAAAGTTATCTTGAAAAGCAGTATCCTAGCGGTCGCTGCAGGTCTTAGTGTTTTTGCGATCAATAGCGTTTTTGCAGACGAATTGCCCGTGCAGTTCATGGGCGTCAATGACTTCCACGGTGCCTTGGAACAAACAGGGACAGCTCGTTTAGAAGGTGAAACTGTGAAAAACGCAGGAACAGCCCCACTTTTGGCAACCTATTTGAACGATTCGCAAAAAGACTTTGAAACGGAGAATGCCGGAACGCCAAATGCCAGCATCCGTGTGCAAGCAGGAGATATGGTCGGAGCTAGTCCAGCCAATTCTGCCCTCCTTCAAGATGAACCAACTGTAAAAGTCTTCAATGAAATGAACTTTGAATACGGAACCCTTGGTAATCACGAGTTTGACGAAGGACTTGGTGAATTCAACCGGATCATGAAGGGAGAAGCCCCAACACCTGGTCAATTCAATAAGATCGTCGATGAGTATCATCATGAAGCTTCCAAACAGGAAGTTGTCATTGCCAACTTGGTGGACAAAGATACCAATAAAATTCCATTTGATTGGAAACCATATGCAATTAAAGAAATCCCAGTGAATGACAAGACGGTTAAGGTTGGATTTATTGGGGTCGTTACGACAGAATTCCCAAATCTCGTCTTGCGTAAAAATCATGAACAATACCGTGTTTTAGATGAAGCGGAATCAATTGCTAAATATGCCCGCGAATTGAATGACCAAGGGGTTCATGCGATCGTCGTTTTAGCTCACGTCGCTGCAACAAGTAAAAACGGTGTCGCAGAAGGACCGGCTGCAGACATGATCAAAAAATTAAATCAAATCTATCCTGAAAACTCAGTGGATATTGTCTTTGCAGGTCATAACCACCAATATACAAACGGGATGGTCGGAAATACCTTGATCGTTCAAGGTACGTCTCAAGGGAAAGCCTACTCGGATGTCCGTGGAGTCCTAGATACAGATACAGCTGACTTTGTCAAAGCTCCAACTGCTAAAATTATTGCGGTAGATCCATCTAAAGGCAAAGCAAAAGATGCCAAGGTTCAAGCGATCATCGATGATGCCAATGCGACGGTTAAAAAGGTAACAGAAGCAAAAATCGGTACAGCAGACAAGGCTGAAAATATTACTCGTGAATTGAATGCACAAAAAGAAAGTGCTGTTGGAGATTTGGTCACAGCAGCGCAACTAGAAATTGCCAAAAAATCAGGTTATCCAGATGTTGACTTTGCCTTCACCAACAATGGAGGAATCCGTGCAGACCTCGTGGTGAAACCAGACGGAACAGTAACTTGGGGAGCGGCTCAAGCGGTACAACCATTTGGAAATATCCTTCAAGTAGTTGAAATTACTGGAGACCAAATCTACAAGGCATTAGACCAACAGTATGATGAGAAAGAACTCTACTTCTTGCAAATGGCTGGCATCAAGTATACCTACACAAAACCAGCGGATGCCACAGAAGAAAATCCTTATAAGGTCGTGAAAGCTTACAAGGCAGACGGTACCGAAATCGATCGCAACAAGACTTATAAAGCGATTATCAATGATTTCTTGTATGGGGGTGGAGATGGCTTCTCAGTCTTCCGTGATACCAAATTGATCGGGGCTATCAATCCGGATACAGAAGTCTTTATCCAGTACATCCAAGATTTGGATAAGGCAGGGAAGAAATTATCTGCTTCTATTTTAGGCAACAAGACATTTGTGGAAAAAGTGGAAGAAGATACACCTACTCCAGAACCTCAACCAACTCCACAACCAACGCCAGTTTCTCCAGTAAGTCCTGAAAATCCAGTCCATCCTGTAGCCCCAGTAACTCCGGCTACCCCAACTCCTCAACCTGAAAGCCCAGTAACTCCAGCTCAACCAGCTGCAAGCGAAACAAAAGAAGTGGCAACAAACAAACCAGTCGCTGTCACTTATCATACGGGTGGTCAAGCAGAAGTAGCTGCTACACCAGCAACTGGTCTTCCCAAAACAGGTCAAGAAGAATTGGCTTCAACCGTCCTTAGCCTCTTTGGCATGACCTCACTAGCTTTAGCAGGATTTGTATCCAGCAAAAAACGTGAAGAAAATTAATCAAAAATAGGAAGTATCCTCTCTAAGAGGGCTTCCTTTTTGTTTTTCATTGAGAGGGGCGTCTTTACCAAAAGGTTTCACCTTCAAAACCAATCGCTTCCTTTCATTATTGATAAAGAAAAATTGTCAGAAATAAACTAAATATTATACTTATTTTAGATTTTGACAGACCGCATTGACTTTACATAAAAGAAGGACTAAAATGAAGGCGTAGTAAACGCTTACAACAAACAAGGAGGTCTGGTTATGAGAAATGACAGACAACAACGATTTTCTTTCCGTAAATATGCCGTTGGTTTAGTATCAGTGGTAGTCGGGTGCCTTTTTTTTGGTCCGGCTGTTTTAGCGCAGGAACAGGAGGGAACGGTAGAACCACCTGCAATTGTAGCGCAAGAAGGGAAAGAAGAGGTTCAACCGTTATCTGGTTTGGAAAAAAATTCGGAGGAAGCTCTTCCAACTGACGAATCAAGTAAGGAAACTTTTTTGCAAGAGCAACCAACACCTGAGAAATCTCCTGAAACAGCAGATTCAAATGGGAATGTAGATTCCGCTTCTAATCCTAAATCTGAAAAGGAGGGAGTCGAAAAGAAAGAGCAACTGGAGAAAACAGCAGCAGAACACTCTTCAGTAGCCAATAAAGAAGGTGTTTCGGAAACTGTAACAGATCAAGCACGTGTTCAGGCCTTGGTACGTTTGGAGACGAAAAAACAGGATGTAGCAACTTCTCCAAGTATTGCAGACCAAATTCGGAATAATCTCCCAATCAAAACGGCAGTTTTAAAAGAGCTAGATGAAAAGGGAATTCAATATAAAAAATTAGCTGATTTTGATTTGATCTTTAATGGATTTGTCTTGGAGACGAATTACAAGGATGCCTTGGAGATTCGCAAGATAGCTCGAGTTGAAAACGTTGAGATTACCCCTCTTTCTACAACTATAGAAAACCAGAGTCTTCCGAAGAAGCAGACGACCCTGGTCCCAACCAAGGTAAGTGATGAAAATGAATTGATTAATCTTCAACCATTGTGGGATAAGGGAATCAAGGGGCAAGGGAGCGTGGTTGCTGTCCTAGATACTGGCCTAGACTATGATCATAATTTCTTTAGTTTAACGGATAAGAGTAGAGCCAAATACAAGAATAAAGAGCAGATGGAAGCGGCCATGAAGAAGGCCGGAATTACTTATGGTAAGTGGTACAACGATAAGGTGATTTATGCTTATAACTATTCGGATATGAATGATGAGATCAAGGAGGATGATCCGCGTTCGCACGGGACCCACGTGGCGGGCTCTGCAGTAGGAAATGCAACAAAACCAGTGCCAACAGGAGAACTACTTAAGGGGGTAGCTCCAGAGGCACAACTCATCTTTATGCGGGTCTTCTCAGATAAGAAAGGGATGACCGAACAAGGTTTTATTGTAGCAAAGGCTGTAGAAGATGCTGTGAAGTTGGGGGCAGATACTATCAATATGAGTTTTGGGGGTGTCAATGGGGCAGAAGCTGATACCAATCCGTTGACGCGTCAAGCTTTTGAGTTTGCAAGAAAATCAGGTGTTATCATTAATGCCGCAGCAGGGAATTATGCCGTGAGTGGATACTGGCAGGCTAAGCCAAAAGCAGATGCACCGGATACTGGAACAATGGATGAACCAGCTGTTGAAAAGGGAGTTCTAGCGATTGGTGCTTTCAATAATAGCATTACACATGAAACAAAAATTAGTTTAGAAGTTCCAGCTCTAAAAAATAAGGAAGAATTCCAGAATGGTCTGATTGACCTTCCTGTCTATCGCTTGATCTTTCCAGTAGAAGGACCACAGTCTTATGTTTATGTACCGAAGGGGGGAGAAGATACTTATCGAAATGCTACTGTAAAAGGCCAAATTGCACTGGTTGAAAGTGGTGGCGATGTATCAGATGAAGATAAGGTTAATGCCCTCAGACAAGCTGGAGCAAAAGGGGTCCTTGTTTATCAAAATGAAGAACAAGGAGATACCCTTCAAAATCTTTCCATGGGGTATTGGGGATCCTTCTATCCTGTCAGTGTACTTGGTCATTCTATCGGGAAAGAGCTAGCCACACATGCTGGGGAATATACGATCACTTTCCATCAAGAAGTCAAGAAAGTACCCTATAGTGAAGCGAATAAGATGCTCTACTTTACAGGCTGGGGATTAACCGCTGAAGGAATGTTGAAGCCTGATGTTACCTTGCCAGGTGGAAATGTGTACTCTGCTATCCCAGATGGTTCGTACGACTTAGATGCAGGTACGAGTATGGCGACACCACATGCGGCAGGGGCGACAGCCTTGATTAAGCAAGCCTTAGAACAACGATTCCCAAATTATAGCCCAGAGCAAATCCATACGCTTTTGCGACAATTAGTCATGAGTACAGCCAAGCCTCATTTTGATCAGGAAAGCAACAGTTACTCCTCGGTTCGTCAACAAGGATCTGGTCTTATGGATGCTGCAGCTGCAGCTTTTGGCGATGTCTTTGTAACAGGTGGAAAAGGAGCAAATAGCAGTCTGACCCTTGGAAATGTTAAAGATTCCTTCACGTTTGATGTCACTGTACATAATCTTAGTTCAGAAGCAAAAGAATTCACTTACCATACGGTCGTCAATACCGATCAAGTGGAGAATGGACGTATTACCTTGAAGATGCGTCAACTACTGGATCAAGAAGGAGAAAAAACCATTCATGTTCCTGCTATGGGAAGTGTGACGGTTCCGATTTCTGTGAATACCAGTAACTATACAAGTGAGCTCACGAATCAAATGAAAAACGGTTACTTTTTAGAAGGTTTTGTCTTCTTTAAAGATGCCAAAACTAAGAAAGACCTAGTGAGTCTTCCATATATTGGTTTTAAAGGGAACTATCAAGATTTACCAGGAATTGAAAAACCCATCTATGCCTTCACTGGGGATGAAAAACCATTCTATTATTACGCAAATGAAAAAGCGGAGCACCCTGAAAAAGACCCAGGGGATCACTTTACTGCCTTAGTCAGCTCTATTTGGAGAGGGGGCAAAAAAGTACAAGTTGTCTTGGGAGAAAAAGACGGGCACTATGATGGAAATAGTCTCGTATTCTCGCCAAATGGGGATGGATCCTATGATAGTGTCAAACTCAATGCAGTGGTCTTAAGAAATGTGGACAATATTCATTTGACGGTTTATCGTGCGGATGACGTCAAGAGAGAACATCCAATTTTTGAAAAAGGCAATGAGAGCCAGAAGAAATCAGATTATGGCTGGCGGATCAACGATCGTAGTAAGATTCTGTATGCGACACGTTGGAGTGGAAAAGATAAAAATAATCAGCTTGTGCCAGATGGAGATTATCAATATGTGGTCACTTATCGTCCAAGCACACCTGGTGCCAAACCTCAAGAGATTGTCTTAAAGGTCAAGGTCGATAAGCAAGTACCTCAACTGGCAAAAACGACAGATCTTTTTGATCCGATAACTCGCCTCTTTAAGCCAGGTGAGATTGTTGAAACGGGTAGTGGGCTAGCTGGTAAATACCTCTCTTACCAAAAAGATGGTCAGGAAGTAGAAATCACTCCAAACGAAGATGGAACCTATCTTATCCCTGACGGAGTGGATCTAGAAACAGTACGCTTCTATATTTGGGACCGGGTCAATAATACCAATACCATGACTCTGGATGGAAAGACCGTTTCAGACGAGGTGACGACAGAAAATACTGGAACAGAGGAAGCAAGTCCGACACATGAAACTAGTGAAGCCACAGTAGGACGCTTAGAGGTACAAATTGTCAATGAAAAAGGAGAAGCGACCAATCAATATCCAGAAATGATGCGTTACCAAGTATTTGATAGTCGAGGAAATCGGGTTGATAAGGAATTTAATATTTATTATGAAGATCCATTACCAACTCTTCCATTTGGAACCTACACTGTAAAAGTCGTCGGTCAAGACCAAAACTACTCTTGGGTATCTCCAACAACGGTAACGGTGGAATTGAGCAAAGAGCATCCAGAAGGTGTGGTCAAATTTGTCTATCATTATATTGATAAAAATCGCTTTGATCTTGTCTTTGATAAAGAGCTTCCAAACGGAACCCGTGTCTTTGCCATCGATAAAAGGACGGGGCAAAAAGTGGAGTTGGATCAAACCCTTTACGAACCAAAGACCTTTGAAAAGATTCTAGTTAATGGAGATTATCAGATCCATATTGATTTGCCAAAAGGTTATCGCGCAGTAGAGAATGATTTCTTCTATACAGTAGGTGAGCGCATTAATCGCTACTTAACTAGTTTTGTCGAAGTTTCAGATGATCAGGTAGAAGATCCGATTGTTCCATCTTCTTCTATTCCATCTCCTCAACCGTCAACGACGACGCAAGAAGGTGAAATAGGAAAACAGCCAGATGGAAACGAGACACATCCAATAGTCGCGAAACAGACAGATATCCGTCCAATGTTCCAAAAGGTTATTGGATCAGAAATAGGACAGTCAACTAAAGAGGATGCAAGTCAATCATCACCTTCTCTTCCAAAAACTGGACAAGGAAATGAACAAACAGGGATGGTAGGTTTGTTGGTTCTTCTTCTCACGTTCGGTGCTATCCGCTTGAAGAAGAATCGTCCGGATCAAGGATAATCTTCTATTAGTTTAGTTGCAAGGATAAAATAAGGGTTAAGGTAGTGTGAAGCTACCTTAACCTAGTGTGTAAAAAGGAGTTTTTATGGAATTTCATCGACAACAGCGTTTTTCCATTCGTAAATACGCAATTGGAGTCGCTTCTGTTTTGATTGGTACCTTTCTAATGGGTTCAGCCGTTTCAGCTGATACGATCGTACCAACACCCTCTGTCGTAGAGCCTTCTGTAGTGGTGCCAGAAACCGCAGTAACAGATGAGAAAACAGCAGAACCACTTTCGGCTACTAAGGACAGTACGCCCGCTTCAGTTATAGAAGATGTTGCTTCTAAGAACCTTGCTACAGCTGAGATTGAGAGTAAGGAAAAGACAAATCAGTCTCTACCTTCATCTTCAATCGATACAAGCAGTTCGACTACAAATCAAGTAAAGGCAGAGAAGGCTTCACCTTCAGTTGCGGAAGCACCAAACGAAAATGGGGTTGCTGCTCCAATTACGACCCCTATTGAACCAGTAAAGGAAAATTTAGAAGAAACAAGCCCAGTTGAGATCCTGGTTCGCTTGAAAGAAAAGGTTTCTGATGGGATTGGAGAGGTATCTCCGACTTCAAAAGAAACTCGCATTGAAAAAACCAATCAGGATCATGAGCAGTTTTTGAAAGAGCTCGAAAAGCAATCCATTCAATTCAAAAAATTGTATGACTTTAATCTGCTTTTTAACGGCTTGGCTCTAGAGACGACTTATGGAGATGCTAAAAAGATTCGAGGACTAGCGCGTGTGGATGCTGTAGATTATGCTCCACTTGGTCGGACCAGAGTGGCGGAAACACAGCCCGTACCTGCATCACCGACTTCAACTACGACCAAGGTCAGTGAAGAAAATAGTCTGATCAATTTACAACCCCTCTGGGATAAGGGAATCAAGGGTCAAGGGCAGGTAGTTGCGATCATTGATTCCGGTGTGGACCCTGCCCATGATGTTTTCCGTCTAACAGATATCAGTAAGGCCAAGTACAAGAGTGAGGCGGAAATTGAAGAGGCTAAGAAAAAAGCGGGGATCACTTACGGTAAATGGTACAACAATAAAATTGTCTACATTCATAACTACAGTGATATGGATGACAATGTCAAAGAAGAAGATCCAATTTCACACGGGGCTCACGTAGCAGGAACTGCTGTGGGAAACGCCTCTCAACCCTCTCCAAATGGTGAAATTATCCGTGGTGTTGCTCCAGAAGCCCAACTGATGTTTCTACGTGTTTTCTCAGATACCAAGGGCGGTCAAGTTCAAAATTTCATCTACACTAAGTCGGTAGAAGATGCGGTCAAATTAGGGGCGGATTCCATCAATATGAGTTTGGGAACAGCATCAGGTTCTGTATATGATGTTGGAGAGATCACCCGCCAGGCCTTTGATACAGCAAGAAAGGCGGGAGTAACCATTACAGTTGCCTCTACCAATATGGCGACTAATGGCTTCTGGCACAGCAAACCACTGGCCACCACACCAGATTATGGAATGACAGGGACGCCATCCGTCAATCCAAATGTCATCTCAGTCGCGTCTATTAATAGTCTCACCAAGCATGAGTCGACAGAAGCAAGCCTGACCATAGATGCGTTAAAAGGTTCCGTGGACTTCCCAGATGGCAAGATTCCGATGCATTCCTTTGTAGAACGCGACGCTTTTCGGACAACCATCCCTCAAAGCTATCTCCATGTGGACAAGGGAGGGATCGACCACTACCAAGCAGATAGTATCAATGGGCACTTAGTTCTTACTGAGCGAGGCGGCGAAGTTTCGGATGTGGACAAGGTCAAAGAGCTCAAAAGAGCTGGTGCTACAGGTGTGATCTTTTACCAAACAGAGGAACAGGGAAATAATCCTGTAGGCTTTGATTTAGAAGGGCTCGGAGAACGATTCCCAGTTGGGGTTATTGGCCACGCTACTGGACTTGTTTTGGCTCAGCATGCCAATGATTACCAGCTCCATATTGCCAATAAATTCAAACGTGTGCCTTACGATGCAGCCAATCAACTATCTGACTTCTCATCTTGGGGGCTATCAGCTGATGGGGATCTCAAACCGGATGTCACCCTTCCAGGAGGAATGATCTACTCATCTGTTAATAATGGAGAGTACTATATGGATAGGGGAACCAGCATGGCCTCTCCTCATGCTGCGGGAGCCACTGCACTGGTGAAACAAGCCTTGAAGGAGCGCTTCCCTCATCTTAGCCCAGAACAACTACAGGTTCTAGTCAAACAAATGACTATGAGTACAGCGATCCCTCATGTAGATGAGGAAACGCATGCCTATTCCTCTGTTCGTCAGCAAGGAGCGGGGGTCATGGACGTCACAGCAGCAGCTCTAGGAGACCTCTATGTGACAGCAAAAGATGCTAAAAGTAGCCTGACACTTGGCAATGTCACAGATACCTTTGAATTTGATGTGACCATCCACAATCTTTCCAATCAAGATAAGTCTGTCCGATATGAAACCACTCTTCAGACAGATCAAGTTCAAGATGGCAAATTCACCCTCCATCCTCGTCTATTAGAAACTTTAGACGGTAAGGAAACGGTGACTATCCCAGCCAATGGTCAGCGGACCATCCACGTAGCAGTTGATACAAGCAAGTACAAGGAAGAGCTCAGCAAGCAAATGCCAAATGGTTATTTCTTAGAAGGTTTTGTACTGGTTAAAGATGCCAGCAGTCAAAAACATCTGGTCAGCCTCCCATATGTTGGTTTCCATGGGGATTACCAAAATCTTCGTGGCATTGAAAAGCCTATCTACGAATATACAGGTAGCGACAAGCCGTTTTACTACTACAAGGATAAGACCGATTATCCAGATGGAAAAGTCCCAGAAACTCCAGAGCGTCATCCAGACAATCACTTTACCTCTTTGATTAGTTATGTCTATGAAAATGGAGAATCCGTAGCCAAAACTCTTGGTCAGGATGGGGATCGCTTTGACGGGGATCAACTCTACTTCTCTCCAAATAATGATTCCAGCTTTGATAGTATCAAGGTAAAAGCCGTCATGCTTCGCAATGTTGAAAATGTACACCTATCAGTCTACAAGAAGGATGACACAACTCGTACCAACCCGATTTACGAGGTTGGAAATGAAGTCCACCGTAAGACGGACTGGAGTTACCGGATTGGGAATCGCAGTGAAGAGTTTTATGAAATCTCTTGGGAAGGCTTGGACAAAGACGGCAAGCAATTACCAGATGGGGAATACCAATTTGTGATCACCTACCGTCCAACTGCTTCAGGTGCCAAGCAACAAGAGCTTAACTTCAAGGTTAAGATTGACAATACGGCTCCAAGTATCGAGTCTGGAAGTGCTCAGTACGATCCAGCAACACGGATTTTCCGCCCAGGTAAGGTACTTGAAACCGGTAGTGGCTTAGCAGGGACTTATCTGTCCTATGTCAAGGACGGGGAAACAGTGGCCTTGGAACCCCAAGAGGACGGTAGCTATCTTCTTCCAGAAGGGGTGGACCCTTCTACTGTTCGCTATACCATCTGGGATAAGGTCTACAATACCACTGAGATGGACATTGAAGGAAAGAAAGTAGAGGAGACGACTCCGACGAATGAAGCCGGTTCAGATGAACAACCTAGTGAGACAGGGTCTGAAAAACCGAAGGCTGAAAAGGGGACCTTAGAAGTCGTCTTCACAGATAGCAGTGGCGAAGTCATTTCTTATTATCCATCCGTCGTTCGTTACCAAGTGGTGGACGACCAAGGACGTGTAGTGGAAGGAGAGTTCAATGCTTCCTACAATGGTGGTACCTTCCCAGACTTGCCTTTTGGTACTTATACAGCCAAGATCACCCTATCTGATTACCATTATGATTGGGGAACAGAGCTGGTGAAAAAGGTGATCGTTTCACCTGAAAATCCACATCCAAAAGTAACCTTTGCTTTCCATTATTTAGATGAAAACAAATTGACCATTGGATTTGATCAGCCGGTCCCTGCAGGAACGGTTGTAAAAGTGGTAGGGAATGACGGTATCAGCCGACTTCTCCCACAAAGCATCTATGATCTGCTGCGCTTTGAGACGATGCTGATGAATGGCTCCTATCGTGTCCATGTGGATCTCCCGGCAGGCTATCGTGTTGCGGAAAATGATTTCCTTTATGAAGTGAGCAATCGGATCAACTACCATCTTCTCTCTTTGGTCAAAGACGTTATCAAGCCAACCCCAGAGGTGCATAGTGGAGCGATTGTGGAACCATGGATTCAACCAGAAAATCCGACACTAGTGATAGATGAAGTGCCAAGTCGTCAAGCAGAAACCCCAGTGACCCCAGACCAACTAGCGGTATCCGAAACTCCAGTAACTCCAGCTCAACCAGTTGCAAGCGAAACAAAAGAAGTGGCAACAAACAAACCAGTCGCTGTCACTTATCATACGGGTGGACAAGCAGAAGTAACAGCTACACCAGCAACTGGTCTTCCAAAAACAGGTCAAGAAGAATTGGCTTCAACCGTCCTTAGCCTCTTTGGTATGACCTCACTAGCTTTAGCAGGCTTTGTAGCTAGCAAAAAACGTGAAGATTTGTAAACATAAATAAAATTGTTGACATGTCGGAAAACGAGCAATTCTATAGTTGGAACTGCTCGTTTTCTATTTCATAGCTGGAAACGATAAAAATGATATCAGATAACTCATCACAGATGGAACTAAAAGGAAAACAACAAGAACATGCTGGTAGTAACAAGAAAGTCTTTAGCCTTTCTAAAGAAGGATAAGCAGTGCGTTGAAAACGGTTTATTTTTGTGATAAAATTGTCTTGATTAGAAAAGGAGATTCTCTATGAAACATATGAAGCGTATTGTATTTGCCACATTATTAGCTTTTGTTGCTGTAATTCTCGTAGCTTGCTCCAGTTTTACACGCAGTGATAATGGGGTTTATGTATTTGAACCTAGCACAGAAGATATAAAAAGTATCCTTAAAGAACAAGGAAATTCCATAGAAGGAGCAGAACTATTCATTGATCAACTTAAAATTAAACTCACCCTTGAAATAAAGGGTGAGAAAGGAAAAATATCTGGTTTTGTTAGTATACTTGGTAACAAGACAGAAAAATCAGTAGATTTAAAAGTAGATCAAAAGCAGAAGTTGATATCCTCTAAAGAAAATGACGAAAAAGTGAGATACAAAATTGAGGGAGATGTATTAACTTTTCAAGGGGATAATGTTGATCTTACGGACGAACAGGCAGCTCTTATATCCAAATTTGCAAAGTTTAAACGGGTCAAGTAAATGCGACAGGAATAAGTTGCAAAAATGTTACTCAAAAACGAGCGGTTCTATACATAGAACTGCTCGTTTTTTTCGTATTTTATAGGAAATCATCCTTAAAAAGAATGAAAACTCTATAGCATCCTTGGCAAAATAGCTATCTCGTATAAAAGCTGGAGCCTTTCTGGAAATCTGATTTCTTTTTAAGATTGTTTTCTGACTAAGCGGATGCCTTCTCCACCCAGACACTGCGGACAAAGAAGAGGCTGATCAGAGCTAGTGCTAGAA
>ERZ791834.1260-NODE-1260-length-12469-cov-3.93733_pt1 | contig 12469 bp, 8 predicted proteins | sample MGYA00510293_ERZ791834 | MGnify/ENA primary metagenome ERZ791834 (study PRJEB30046, sample SAMN00715253) | human gut metagenome | study: EMG produced TPA metagenomics assembly of the A metagenome-wide association study of gut microbiota in type 2...
TATTTAGAAAAATAAAATAAAATTTTCATAAAATATAGTACTAAAAAAATAACACTATAATATTATTATATTGACATAGAATAAAAATCTTGTTATAATTTTAATTGGTATATTAATTAGTTAGAGGAAGCAATCAGAAAATAAAAAAGAAAAAATATAGGAGGAAAGGGAATAATGTATAAAAAAAGAGAAGTTATACTTACAGGATTTGCATTATTTGCGATGCTTTTTGGAGCAGGAAATCTGATATTTCCCCCTGCTGTAGGATTTGAAACTGGGCAAAATTGGCTGACAGCAGCAACAGGGTTTATTCTTACAGGAGCAGGCTTTCCATTAATGGCAATAATTGCAGCAGCAGTAGCAGGAAAAGATTTGGATAGTTTTGCAGTTAGAGTTTCTGCTAAATTTAGTAAAGTATTTAATATAGCTTTAATTTTAGCAATAGGACCACTTTTAGCACTGCCAAGAACAGGGGCAACAGCCTTTGAAATGATAGTGCCACAAAGTACTGAAAATTATAGTGTATATAAATTTATATTCTTAGGAGTATTCTTTCTTATAACTATTTTATTTTCATTAAAATCAAGTAAGGTAATAGATAGGGTAGGAGCTATTTTAACACCAATATTATTAATAGTATTAGCTATAATAATATTTAAAGGTATTTTTTCGCCTATTGGTGTTCCAAGTGATCTACATAAACCAGAAACTTTTAAATATGGTTTTCTTACTGGATATCAAACAATGGATACATTAGCAGCTATTGTTTTCTCAGAGATAATTTTGAAATCTATTAGAAAAGACAAAGCATTAACTAAGAAACAGGAACTTTCATTCCTTTTACAAACTAGTGTTATTGCAATAGGTGGATTAGCTATTGTATATGGTGGATTAGTTTATATTGGAGCTACAGCAACAGATGTTGTAACTGGTGGAAAGGGAAATATAGAGCTACTATCTTCAATGGTAATTTTACTATTGGGAAATGCAGGAAAGTTAATACTAGGTATATGTGTAGCTGGAGCTTGTTTAACAACAGCAATAGGGCTTACAGCAACAGTTGGAGATTATTTTAGTAATCTATTGAAAATATCTTATGAGAAGATAGTTTTATTTACTGTGGTAATAAGTTTTATATTTGCAAGTTTTGGAGTGGATATGATAGTAAAATTAGCAGTTCCAGTTTTAGTATTTATCTATCCTATATCAATAGTTTTAATAGCCCTTAACTTTTTTAAGGATCATATAAAAAATGACAATACATTTACAGGAGCAGTTATAGGAGCAGGAATAGTAAGTGGTTATGAAACACTTTCTGGACTAGTTTCTCTTCCAGAGAATATGAAACTTTTATATAACTCTTTACCTCTTTCAAGTATAGGATTTGCTTGGTTGATTCCTAGTATTGTTGTAGGAATAGTTTTCAGTTTTATTAAGAAAAAGTAAAAGATAATTTTAGTAAGTCGTGAAATAGTATGACTCAGTTATTTTTTAGAGTCATACTATTTTTATGTTATAAATATTTTAGATTGGAGTGATTAAAATTTACAGAAAAAAAGATATTATTTTAACAGGATTTGCACTGTTTGCAATGCTATTTGGAGCAGGAAATCTAATATTTCCACCTAAAGTGGGATTTGATGTTGGAGAGATGTGGGAAGCAGCTACATTGGGATTTTTTATAACAGGAATAGGGATTCCACTTTTAGCAATTATTTCAGCAGCATATGCAGGTAAAGATTTAGATGACTTTGCTAATAGAGTATCACCTAAATTTAGTAAGGTATTTAATGTAGTTTTAATATTAGCAATAGGTCCATTTCTAGCTCTTCCAAGAACTGGGGCAACTGCTTATGAAATGGCAGTTTTACCACACACTAATGGAGCAGATGTGGATATGTTTAAATATATATTCCTTTTTATCTATTTTGCAGTAGTACTTATGTTTTCAATAAGAGCAAATGCTGTAATTGAGAGAGTAGGAAAGGTATTAACACCTATTTTAATAATAATTCTTACAATAATAATAGTAAAAGGGGTATTCTTCCCATTAGGAGAACCAGTTGTAATTGAAACAATGACTAACCCTTTTAAATATGGATTCTATAATGGATATCAAACAATGGATACATTGGGGGCTATTGTCTTCTCTAGTATCATAATAAAAGCTATTAGAAATGGAAGAAATCTGACTGTAAAACAAGAGATGAAATTTTTAAGCAGCTCAAGTATAATAGCAGTTTGTGGATTAGCAGTGGTATATGGTGGACTGTTATATATTGGTGCTACTTCTAATGGAATATTTCAAGGAGCTAGGACTACACAACTTTTAAATGAGATAGTTGATAGAATGTTAGGAAGATCAGGAAACTTAGTTTTAGGGATCTGTGTAACTGGAGCTTGTTTAACAACAGCAATAGGGCTTACAGCAACAGTTGGAGATTACTTTAGTAAGTTACTAAATACTACATATGAAAAAGTTGTAATTATAACTACAATTATTAGTTTTATCTTTGCAGGTTTTGGAGTAGATATAATAGTAAAAATTTCAGCACCTATCTTAACTTTAATCTATCCAATAGCTATTGTTTTAATTATTTTAAACTTCTTTAAGAATAAAATTAAAACAAACTCAATTTATGTAGGGGCAGTAGTAGGAGCAAGCTTAGTTGGAGCTTATGAAATGGCACAAGTTTTATCAATAAATACAAGTGAAATTTTAACTGTTATATATAGAAGCCTTCCATTAAACAGTTTTGGTTTAGCATGGATTCTTCCAAGTATAATTTGTGCTATTAGTTTCAAATGTATGTTTAAAACTAGATAAAATATTTATAAATAGGACTCTTTTAAAAGAAAAATATATATGAAATAAAATAAGATTGTATGTTTTATATATATGTTGTAAAATGAGATATATAATATTTTTGAAAGGAGTCAAATATGGATTACAAAATTTTAACATGTGGAATTTTATTATTAATAAGTCTTCTTTCAATTAGGGTAACCAAAAAAGTGCAAGTTCCATTGTTGATACTCTTCCTTTTTATAGGAATTGCAGCAGGTTCTGAGGGAATTGGTGGTATCTATTTTGATGATGCTAAGATTACTCAAGATATAGGAAATGTTGCATTATTGTTTATTCTATTTGCTGGGGCACTTGAAACAAAGAAATCTGATGCAACAATGGCACTTTATCCAAGTGGAATATTGGCAACAGCAGGGGTATTTTTTACAGCTATATTAGCTGCTCTCATAGCCTATGTTCTCACTAGCTTAAATTTAAAAGAATCTCTCTTATTTGGAGCAATAGTTTCTTCGACAGATGCAGCAGCTGTTATATCAATGCTTGGTGGTTCAAATCTTAAAAAGAAAATACGTACAGTAATAGAGATAGAATCTGGAAGTAACGATCCTATGGCATATGCTTTGATTCTTTTTATATTATCAATGTTTGGTACAGGAGAAAAGACAAGTATATTTTGGGGAGTAATATTTTTATTTAGACAGATTATATTTGGTGCTTTAATGGGAATTATCTTTGGAAAGATATCATTACCATTGGGAAAAATATTGAAAATAGAGAGAGAAGAGTTTTTGACAATTCATTTAATAGCAATGTTATTTATATGTTTTGCAGGAACTAATCTCATAGGTGGAAATGGATTTTTAGCTATCTATTTAATGGGAATATTAGTAGGAAATGAGCACTTTGATTTTAGAATGAACTGCATAAAAAATATGAGAGTAGCATCTTGGTTGATGCAGATAACAATGTTTATTATTCTAGGATTGTTGGTGTTCCCAAGTCAGTTAAAAGCAGTGGTAATAAGAGGAAGTATATTGGCAATTATGATAACAATAGTTGCTCGTATGGCAGTTGTATTTGCTCTAATGTCACCTTTTAAGTATACCAAAAAAGAGAAGTTCTTTATGTCTTGGGCAGGTTTAAAAGGAGCAGTTCCAATTATATTTTCTACTAATGCAATAACAGCAGGGATAGAGAATTCACAGGTAATATTTAACATGGTTTTCTATATGGTTGTTTTCTCTGTAATGATTCAAGGAATGACATTGAAACCATTGGCTAAATATTTGGGACTTTTAGATCCTGTTAGTGAAGCAGATGCTGATACTATTGATTTAGAAGAATTAGAAGAGCTTTCATTAAAAAAACTGTATTTAGATAGAAAATCTGAGTATATCAATAAAGAGATAAGAGAGTTAAATCTTCCTAAAAGTATGCATATAATCTCTATTCGTAGAGGAGATGAGGATATTACACCTAGAGGAGATGTAATTTTAAAAGCTGGAGATAAGATTCTATTTTCAATGAAATAAAGTTAGAAAAGATTGTTATAAGTTGAGCTAAAATCAATTTTAACAATCTTTTTATTTTTCTAAATTTATTTATTACTATAATTTAATTTATCTAGCTAAGCTCAGTTATCTAGCACATCCCTATGTTTTGACAAAGTGCCTTTGTATTAGCGATTATTCATCAGGCTAAGTTATCTCTAGTTCTTTTTTAACATCAATTTGACTCCATGTCAGTGAATAAAGAATCCCTATGGCTCATTCCGTTGAAAATGCAAAACTCGGCTACGCCTCAAACACGTTGCATTTTCTTAACTTCATTTCGCTGAGGGATTCTAAAAAATTAATGTAGCACAGGACTTCGCCTGTGTCTCAAAAGTAATAGTCGTTTGCACTTCTTTACTTTTGGAAATTACGTCAACTTGATGTTAGGGATAATAATATTTTTACTTTTTATTAAAACGATATATTATAGTTTAGAAATAAAAAAATAAGCTAATAAATCAAATTAATGATTTACTAGCTTATTCGTATACTTATTTATTGTATTCTTCAAGCCTCTTATACATCATAGTAGCTGCTCCAGATACAAGTCTTTTTTGAATAAAACTATCTGAAACATCTTTAAAGTAGTTTGTAGCTATTAAAGTTGAGAATCCATGAGCATACATCCAGCAATCAAGGAAAAGCTCAGTTTTAAACTCTTCATCTAATTTATCAAATCTACTATCTTTAGACATCTCTACTTTTATTAGATCTCTAAACTCTCTTACAAGGCTACTATAAGAGCTATCTTTTAGGAATATTGTATGGAAAAGTTGTTTTTCCTCTCTAGCAAATTTACAAATTCCTATTCCTATATTAAGAAATATATACTCTGTACTAGATTCTTTAACATATTCCATAAATATAGATTTAGCTTGATTAATAAGATCTTTTTTCAATATTTCTAATGAAGTGTAGAAACTATATATTGGAGCTGGAGAACAATTCAGCGATTTAGCTAAATTTCTAGCAGTTATAGCTTCTAGTCCATTTTGCTTAAAAACTTCAAAGGCTTTTTTAAAAATTTGTTCTTTAGTAAAAATAGCTTTTTTAGGCAATCTTCTCCTCCTCTATATAGTTAAAATTAGAATTTCTTTGTATAAGCTAAACCAAATGCAGTGATACTTTTATCATATTCTGGGTTAGCAATTCCATAGTCTGCATATTTTTTATCATAGTGTCCAGTTTCTTGATCATAGAAGAAGTGGCATACTGTAAATACCCATTCATCACAATCAGTAGGAGCATATTTAACTCCTGCTCCAACTGTAATTGAGTTTAGTGCAAACTCTATATCATCATATGAACTTACTTTAGCACCAGTATGAGCATAGTTTACGCTTCCAAGTAGAGTCCATTTTTCGTTAAGTTTATACTCATTTCCAAGAGCAATTTCCCAACCATTATCATATTCAGGTTCTAATCCTTGTAAAGTTATATCTTTTCCTAAAGGTGTACTTAATTTTATAGTTCCAGCAACTCTATCCATTTTAGCATCTTTATTAAAATAGTAGTTTCCAGATATAGCCGTTGTCCATCTATCTGTAACCTTATATGAAGCTCCTAAAGCTAATATAGCTGGTAGATCTCTTCTAGTTTTTGTTCCTGGTTTATATTCAGGATAGAAGTCACTAAAGTGAACTTTATTATTAGGTAATGGTAATATAGTTAAAGTCGCTGGAGTTTCATCTCCACTAGCTTTAAAATTTAATTTAACTCTTGAATCATATCTCATAGCAAGATTTAATCTATCAGTTGCCTTATAGTTAAATCCAATTTGAGCTCCTAATCCCCAAGCTGTTCTATCAACATCTATATCAGCATGAATATCTTTAACAAGAGGAGAATTAGATTTTACATTAATATCTCCTTTTAATTTTTTCATTCCTAATACAGCTCTACCAGCAATAGACATAGATAGTTTATCATTAACTTCCCATGCTCTTCCTAAAGTAGTTTGTCCATAGAGACTTTTTCCTTCAGCAGAAGAACCATTATCAGTAAAATGAAGTCCTTTTAGTGGTTCAGGTAAAGGTAGTGAACTAGCTACTTTATTTAATATATCAGGTACTACTGCAGTTCCAGCAACACCATCTTTATATTCAAGGTCTCCACCTCCACCAAGTCCTCCAAATGTCCAGAATATAGTTCTTTCATCTCTTACACTATATAGAGCTAAAGTTGGGATATATTGTAATAAATCTGCTTTATACTCTTTTCCATTGTAATCCATTTTTTCATGTCCAACAGCTAATTGAGCTCCAATATGGAAGTAAGTTCCATTATCTAAGTGAACAAGCCCAGCTGGGTTATAGTAAACAGATGATTTATTTATCATACCATTTTGTGATTGGTTTCCTAAATACTCAGGTGTATATGTTTGAATATGATCTATTGATGCAGCATAAGCACCAGTGCTTAAAAGTGCAGCAATTGCTAAAATTCCAAGTTTCTTTTTCATTTTTCCTCCTAAATTTTTATATATAACATATGTAATATAACATTTGTATTTTAATTTAGGATTAAAAAAATATTAATTTTTTTTAATAATTAATTTTCACTATTCTTTATTAAACCTTTTCTATAAGCATTTAATAATTTCTTTAAATCATTAACTTGGTTTTGTAACTCTTTTCCAATATCAGTATCTTTAACTCTTATTCTATTTTGACTAACATCAACTATACGACTAGATGAGATAATATCTTTACCCTCTTTTATAGATTTTTCAGCAGATTCAAAAGGAGCATGAGAAACTAATTTCATACCATAAGAGTTAAAAATTAGAGTGTATCCAGCTAAACCAGTTTGAGGTTGATAAGCTTTAGAGAAACCACCATCAATAATATAAAGCTTACCATTTGCTTTAATAGGTGATTCTCCCTTTTTCTCTTTAACAGGAACATGTCCATTGATAATATGAGAAATTTTAGGATTTAATTTAAACTCTTTAAGAATCATATCACAAGTTTCCTCTTGATTACAGAATTTATAGTAAGGATTTTTATTTTCCACATGAGTTTCCTTATCTTCTATAAAGTAACGTTCAAAAGTTTTCATATCATCTTTTCCAAATAGAGGAGAGTCTTTACCACACCACATATACCAAACAAAATCAGCTTTAACCTTATCTTCAGGGCTATCAGCACTATTAGCTCTATTAAAGTAAGCTTCTCTGCAAAGTTTTTCAGCTCTATCAAGAGCAGCTTTTCCTTTTAAATGCTCTCCTCTTATATAGATATCTTTTAATTGTCCATCAGCAGTAAGAGGAATACAACCATGATATAGAAGATTAGAGTTGCATTTTAAATACAAGCTTCCCTTAGCAAATAAAAATCTAATATGTCTTTGTAGCTTTTCACTTCTTAAAAATGAAAGTCTTAGATTTTCCATTATCTCACTCTCTTCACGAGTAAGTTTTAAAGGGTTATTTTTGTTAACAGTTGGGAAGTTTTTATCTCTTAACTCATACTCTTTACCATTTAATGTTATAACTCCTCTGTCAAAATCAATTTTTCTAAACATATTTCTATGTTCCATATTAAAATCAGGGTTTCTTTCAATAATATTACCTTCAATTTTCATTTGAATAACAGTGATAGCCTTATGAATTTGTGCTTTTAATGGAGTGCTTTTTCCATCTCTACTTTGGAAATATTCACAAGGGTCATTACCATAATTTTCCATAGCAAAAGTAGCTAGAGGAAGAAGATTGATTCCATAGGCATCTTCTAAAATATCGTTATTACCATATCTAGCACATATTCTAATAACATTAGCTATACAACCTTTACTTCCAAGTCCTGCTCCCATCCACAGAATATCGTGGTTTCCCCATTGAATATCAACATCGTGATAATTCATAAGAGTATCCATAATGAGGTGGGGACTAGGTCCCCTGTCATAAATATCCCCCACTATGTGTAATCTATCAATTATAAGTCTTTGAATTAGATTTGAAATTGCCATAACAAACTCTTTAGCTCTTCCAATAGAGATAATTGTATCAATGATATTAGCTATATACTCTTTTTTATTTAATAGTTCCTTTCTTTCATATATAATCTCTTGAATAATATATGAGAAATCTTTAGGCATAGCTTTTCTAACTTTTGAACTTGTATATTTAGAAGATACAACACTACAAATTTCAATTAGACGATAAATAATAGTTTTATACCATTTATCCATATTTTTAAGATCTTTAGCTAGCCACTCTATCTTCTCTTTTGGATAATATATAACAGTTGCTAACTCTTTTTTCTCAAAAATATTAAGCTCATCACCAAAAACTTCATCTATTTTTTGACGAACAGCACCAGATCCATTTTTAAGAACATGGTTAAAAGCTTCATATTCTCCATGGATATCACTAAGAAAGTGTTCTGTACCCTTTGGTAAATTTAATATTGCTTGTAAGTTGATAATCTCAGTAGCAGTTTCACCAATATTTTTAAATTTTCCAGAAAGTAAAGTAAGATATTTAATTTCTTGTTCTGCAATAACTTTTTCTAATTCGCTCATTTAATTCTCCCCATGATAAATTATTTTTTATTTTATTTGTTTCTTATGTGACTTTGTGCAGCTGCTACAATAGCAACAAGTACTCTAAATGGTGAGCAACTTACATAGTCAAGACCAGTTTTTTCAAAGAAATCTATACTCTTCGGATCTCCACCATGCTCTCCACAAATACCTATTTCAAGATTAGGATTAGCTTCTCTTCCTAAAGTAGCACCTAATTTAACAAGTTTTCCAACTCCTCTTACATCAATAGAAGCAAAAGGTTCAAGTTTGAAGATACCATGAGTATGGTAGTCATCTATAAATTTAACTGAGTCATCTCTAGAAAGTCCCATAGTAGTTTGAGTTAAGTCATTAGTACCAAATGAGAAGAATTCAGCTTCTTTAGCTATATCATCAGCTAATAGACATGCTCTTGGAGTTTCCATCATAGTACCGATCTTATACTCTATACTCATTCCTTGCTCTTCAAATACCTTGTTAATTTCAGCAGTAATATTTTGTTTTATAAATTTAAGCTCTCCAACACCTATGATAAGAGGTATCATAATTTCAGGTTTAACATTGATTCCCTCTTTTTTACATTGAAGTGCAGCTTCAATAACTCCTCTAGCTTGAGTATTGTAAATTTCAGGATAAGTTACAGCAAGTCTACATCCTCTGTGTCCAAGCATAGGGTTTTCATCTTTAAGATTTCTAATTCTTCTTTCTATTTCAATTAATGGAAGATTTAATATACTTGCCATTTTTTCTTTATCTTTTTCCTCTTTAGGTAAAAATTCATGTAGAGGTGGATCAAGTAATCTGATAATTACAATTTGTCCATCTACAACTTTAAAGATATTGTAGAAATCTTCTCTTTGAAGATCTAGCATCTTTTTAAGAGCTTCCTCTCTTTCAGCAGGATTAGTACTCATAATCATACTTCTAATAGTCCAGATTTTTTCCTTTTGGAAGAACATATGTTCAGTTCTACAAAGTCCTATTCCTTCAGCTCCAAATCCTTTTCCTAAGAAAGCATCAGCAGGAGTATCAGCATTCATTCTAACTCCAAGTCTTTTAATTTCTTTACACCAAGATACAAACTCTTTTAGATTATCATCAAATTTAGGTTCAGTAAGTTTAACTTTACCAAGGAAAATTTCTCCTGTGTATCCACTAATAGAGATAAAATCTCCCTCTTTTACTGTATGTCCATTGATATACATCTCTCTCTTAATATCGTTGATTTGTATCTCTCCACAACCAGTAACACAACATTTACCCATTCCTCTAGCAACAACAGCTCCATGAGATGTAGCTCCACCTTTAACAGTAACAATACCTTGAGCTTGGCTAATTCCTTTGATATCCTCTGGAGATGTTTCCTCTCTAACTAGAATAGCAAGGGCTCTAGTTTCAACTCTTTCAGATGCAAACATAACTCTACCAATTGCAACTCCTGCTGAACCTGGAAGTCCTTTACCAAGTAAAGTAGCTTTTTTAACAGCTTCAGGGTCAAAGTTTCCATGAAGAAGTTGAGGAAGAACATTAGGATCAACTTTCATAATAGCTTCTTCTTTAGATAAAATTCCTTCATGTACCATATCAACAGCTATTTTTACAGCAGCATATGGACTTCTCTTACCATTTCTAGTTTGAAGAAGATATAGTTTTCCATCTTCAATTGTAAATTCAATATCTTGCATATCTTTATTGTGATTTTCAAGAACTTTAGCAAGTCTAGCGAACTCATCATAGATTTCAGGAAGTTGCTCATGAAGTCTAGCTATTGGTTCAGGAGTTCTAATACCAGCAACAATATCTTCACCTTGAGCTTTTAATAGGTACTCTCCAAATAGTTCATTTTCTCCATTAGAAGGGTTTCTAGAGAAGGCAACACCAGTACCAGATTTATCATTACGGTTACCAAATACCATCTCTTGAATAACTACTGCAGTTCCCATAGAGTCATCAATTCCATTTATCTTTCTGTAAAGGATAGCTCTGTCATTTTCCCAAGAATTAAAGATAGCATTTACAGCCATAAATAACTGCTCTTTTGCAGATTCTGGGAAATCTAATCCAGTTTTTTCTTTGTAAAGCTCTTTAGATTTTTTTATAACTAATTTATAAGTATCAATTTTTGGTTCATCTTTTCTTTCAGCAAATAGTTTCTCTTTTAATGAGAAGAAAAGTTCTTTTTCAATTCCCATAACTATTTCAGAGAACATTTGAATAAATCTAGCATAAAGTTCATGAACAAAGATCTCGTCATTGAATATTTTTGACATCTTTTCAGCAGTAACATCATTAAGTCCTAGGTTTAATATAGTGTCCATCATTCCTGGCATAGATATAGGAGCTCCTGATCTTACAGATACAAGAAGAGGGTTATCTCCTTCAAATCTCTTACCTGTTACCTCTTGTAAATATTCAAGTTTTTCAAGAATCTCTTTTTCAAGTTCTGGAGTGATTTTCTTACCATCTCTAAAAAACTCTTTACATGCTGTAGTTGAAACAATTATTCCTTCAGGTATAGGTAGTCCTATTCTCTTCATTTCAGCTAAGTTTCCACCTTTTCCACCTAATATGTCTATTAATTCCTTTCCACCTTCATTAAAACCGTAAACTCTTTTCATTGTTAGCCTCCTTGGTTTATTTCGATAAAAATTCCATAAATAACTTTGTAATGTTTGTTTTTGTTAAACGTCCTACAATTTTTAAAAATTTGATTCCATTTTTCTCTTCAACTCTTACAACTGGTAAAGAATCAATCTGGTGAGCAATAAGTTTTTTAACACTATCCAAAACACTGTCATTTTCTTCAACATATATGATGTTAGGCATTCTAGTCATAATAACATTAATAGGAATTTTGTCTATATCTGTCTTTCCAATAGCTATTTTTAATAGATCTTTTCTAGAGACAACTCCTACTAATTGATCATTGTCAGTTATAAATATAGTACCTACATCTTTTGAAAATATGTTGATGATAGTTTCATAAACAGAAAGATTAGTGTCTACTGTTATAGGTGGACCCATAATATCTTTAACCTTTTCAGTTTCATCTTTCCCAATATAAGTATATCCAATTTTAGGCTTAGATTCTAAAATTTTCATTCCTGTTAAAATTGAAAAGTCTGTTCTGAGGGCTGATCTAGTTAAAAATAAACGTTCTCCAATCTCTTTACCTGTGATAGGTTGGTATTTTTTAACAATATCAATAATTTCTTTTTGTCTATCTGTTAGTGTCAATGTAAGTCCCCCTTCAAGTATAGTGTGCACTTAAAATAATTGAATTATTCTTTACTTCTTAATATTATATTTACCACAGTTTTTTAAGAAAAGCAAATATTTTTTAAAGTGTACACTTATAAAAAATATAAGAGTTGAAGTTTTATGAGAGTTTACAAAGGGAAAATTTTTGTAAAGAAATATTAAACGATAAAACTAGAATATATTTAATTAAGTTTATTTTTAGCATATCGTTAGTTTTACAGCAAAGTACCTTTGCAATTTATATTTATTAAACAATTTTAGCTATCTTAATTTTTATTTTTAACATCAAGTTGTCTCCATGTCAGTGAATAAAGAATCC
>ERZ791834.1266-NODE-1266-length-12374-cov-3.23224_pt1 | contig 12374 bp, 10 predicted proteins | sample MGYA00510293_ERZ791834 | MGnify/ENA primary metagenome ERZ791834 (study PRJEB30046, sample SAMN00715253) | human gut metagenome | study: EMG produced TPA metagenomics assembly of the A metagenome-wide association study of gut microbiota in type 2...
AAACCCTTCGTAATACTCTGGTTCCCCCAACATTTGTTCAGGTGGGAGATAAGACCTTTGGAGAAGTAACAGCTTCTAAGCTTGTGAACTACGGAACTGAGTGGTCAGGTATCAATTTGGCAGACGCTCAAGATGCTTACTTTAACAAGGAAAAGGCCCAAGCAAAATTTGCGGAAGCTAAAAAGGAATTGGAAGCCCAAGGCGTGACTTTCCCAATCCATTTGGATGTTCCTGTTGATCAGACGAATAAAAATGCGGTTTCTGGTATGAACTCGGTTAAGCAAACCCTTGAAACAGTACTAGGTTCTGACAATATCGTCATTGATGTTCAACAGCTTTCTACAGATGACTTTGGAAATGTTGCCTTCCTAGCACCAAATCCAGCAGCTCGTGACTACGACCTAAACTTTGATGGTTGGGTTGGTGATTACCAGGATCCATCAACTTATCTAGACCCCTTCAATGCTGAAACCGGCTTCTATCTCAAGATTTTTGGCCTTGATGCCAAGGAAGACCAAGAACTCATTAAGAGTCTAGGGTTAGATACCTATACACAACTCCTGAAAGAAGCAGATGCCGAGAATAAAGATGTCGCTAAGCGTTATGAAAAATACGCTGAAGCTCAAGCTTGGATGATTGACAATTCTCTAGTCATGTCTGCTATGTCAAATGGTGGTACAGCCTCTGTAACCAAAGTAACTCCGTTTACACGTGCCTACTCCCTAGTAGGTATCAAGGGTGACGGAAATAATTACAAGTACATGAGATTGCAAAAAGACCCTGTTACCAAGAAACAATTCGACGAAGCTAAGGCCAAGTGGGAAGCAGAAAGTAAAAAGGCTATTGAAAAGAGCCAAAAAGAGTTTGAAAATCATATCAAATAAAAACAGAAATGGGGTCCCATAATAAGGGGCCTTGTTTTTGTTTTATCAAGGATTCCGTTAATGGAAGTCATAAATTCAAAATATAGCTAAGAAAAAATGAATGAAAACGCTGATATTAGCAGGAATGGATGGAATTTCTTTCATGATTGTGATATAATAATTATAATTATTAACGTGTATAGGGGATTACCATGAGTAGACGTTCAAAGAGAAATCGTTCAGGAAATGTGAAGCGAAGTATTAATATAGCCTTATTAGCCATTTATTTATTATTGAGTGGCTCTTTGTTGTTCTTAATTTTTAGACATAACATCCTAGCCTTTAGGCATCTCAATATCTTAGCTACAGTTCTAGTTTTACTATCTGCTATCGCAGCTCTACTTTTGATAGTATATAAGAAAGCCGAAAAGTTCACGATTTTCTTTTTGATACTTGCGGTGTTGACTAGTTCGGTTTCGCTATTTGCTCTGCACCAATTTGTGGGCTTGACTAATCACATCAATGCGACATCAAACTACTCAGAGTATTCGATGAGTGTTGTGGTTTTAAAAGATAGTGAAATCAACAACGTTACCCAGTTAGATAGTGTGACAGGTCCGACTGAAACGGATAATGACAATATCCAAAAATTGATAGCGGATATTAAGACGACTCAGAGCAAAGACTTGGCGGTTGAACAAAGTGCATCTTACCTAGCAGCCTATAAGAGCTTGATTTCAGGTGATGCGAAAGCGATTGTCTTGAACAGTGTCTTTGAAAATATCATTGAAGCAGAGTATCCAGATTATGCTTCGAAGATTAAGAAAATCTATACGAAAAAACTAACCAAGGATGTTGCGGCACCAAAGGTATCTAAGAATCAATCCTTTAATATTTATATCAGTGGTATTGATACCTACGGACCTATCAGTTCAGTTTCTCGTTCAGACGTCAACATCTTGATGACTGTGAACCGAGATACTAAGAAAATCCTTCTCACTACAACACCTCGAGATTCTTATGTTCCGATCGCGGACGGAGGAAATAATCAAAAGGATAAATTGACTCACGCGGGAATTTATGGAGTAGACTCATCAATTCATACCTTGGAAAACCTATATGGAGTTGATATTAACTACTATGTTCGTTTGAATTTTACCTCTTTCTTGAAATTGATTGACTTTCTAGGTGGTGTGGATGTTTATAATGACCAAGATTTCACTTCTTTGCATGGGCAGTACCATTTTCCTGTTGGGAATGTCCATCTAGACTCGGAACAAGCCCTTGGTTTTGTCCGCGAACGCTACTCTCTAGCAGATGGAGACCGCGACCGCGGTCGGAACCAGCAAAAAGTCATTGTTGCCATTATTCAGAAGCTAACCTCGACAGAGGCTTTAAAGAATTATGACAACATTATTCAAGGATTGCAAGATTCTCTTCAAACCAATATGCCTTTGGAAACCATGATGGACTTGGTTAATACACAGTTGGATAGTGGTGGTCAGTATAAGGTTAATTCCCAAGACTTAAAAGGAACTGGTAGAACGGATCTTCCATCCTACGCTATGCCAGATAGCAACCTCTATATGATGGAAATTGATGAAAGTAGCTTGGCTACAGCCAAGGCAGCTATCAAAGATGTGATGGAGGGGAAGTAGCATGATAGACATCCATTCACACATTGTTTTTGATGTGGATGATGGTCCAAAGTCGATAGAGGAGAGTAAAAACCTTTTAAGAGAAGCCTATAGTCAAGGGGTCAGGACCATTGTTTCCACCTCTCATCGTCGGAAAGGGATGTTTGAGACACCAGAAGAGAAAATAGCAACTAACTTTTTGAAAGTTCGCGAAATGGCCAAGGAGGTGGCAGATGATCTTGTCATCGCCTATGGTGCAGAAATATACTATACGCCAGATGTTGTCGAAAAATTGGAAAAGAAATTGATTCCAACCCTCAATGATAGTCACTATGCTTTGATTGAGTTTAGCATGAATACACCCTATCGAGATATACATAAAGGACTGAGCGATATTCTCATGTTAGGGATTACACCAGTTGTTGCCCATATTGAGCGTTATGATGCTCTAGAAAATAATGAAAAGCGAGTTCAGGAACTGATTGATATGGGGTGCTATACCCAGGTCAATAGTTCTCATGTTTTGAAACCAAAACTCTTTGGAGAAACCTACAAATTCATGAAAAAGAGAGCTCAGTATTTCTTGGAACGTGATCTAGTTCACGTCATCGCTAGTGATATGCATAACTTGGATCGCAGACCACCTCATATGGAAGAAGCCTATGATATCATTGCTAAAAAGTATGGCGAAGATAAGGCGAAGGAACTCTTCAAAGATAACCCACGAAAAATAATAATGGATCAATTGATTTAGGAGAAACAATGAAAGAACAAAATATGATGGAAATTGATGTATTTCAATTACTTAAAATCCTTTGGAAACGGAAAGTTCTAATTGCACTGGTAGCAATCGTAACTGGGGTAGTAGCCTTTGCCTACAGTAGCTTTATCGTAAAACCTGAATATACCAGTACGACACGTATCTATGTAGTTAATCGTAATCAGGGAGATAAGCCTGGATTGACAAACCAAGATTTGCAAGCAGGATCTTACTTGGTTAAAGACTATCGCGAAATTATTCTATCACAAGACGTTTTGGAGAAGGTCGCAACGGATTTGAAACTGGATCTTCCTTCAAAAGGTTTGGCTAGTAAAATCAAGGTGACCGTACCGGCTGATACACGTATCGTATCGATCTCTGTTACAGATCGTGCGCCTGAAGAAGCAAGTCGCATCGCCAACTCATTGAGAGAGGTTGCAGCTCAAAAGATTATAAGTGTTACACGGGTTTCGGATGTGACGACACTTGAAGAGGCTCGCCCAGCAACCTCACCATCTTCACCAAACATTCGTCGTAATACCATGATTGGATTTCTCGCTGGAGCGGTTGTGATGATTGTCGCGGTTCTCCTTATTGAACTCCTAGATACACGTGTTAAACGACCAGAAGACGTTGAAGATGTTATGCAAATTGCACTATTGGGAGTAGTTCCAAATTTGGATAAATTGAAATAGGAGAGAAAAATGCCAACGTTAGAAATTGCACAAAAAAAATTAGATTTGGCAAGAAAAGCAGAGGAGTATTACAATGCGCTTCGTACCAATATACAATTGAGTGGAAATAACTTAAAAGTTATTTCAATTACATCAGTAAAACCAGGGGAAGGGAAGTCAACTACTTCTACCAATATTGCTTGGGCCTTTGCGCGTGCTGGATATAAGACGCTTTTAATTGATGCCGATATTCGTAATTCTGTCATGTCAGGTGTTTTTAAATCACGTGAAAAGATTACGGGATTAACAGAATTCTTATCAGGGACAACAGATTTATCACAAGGGTTATGTGATACGAATGTTGAAAATTTGTTTGTCATTCAAGCTGGTTCCGTTTCTCCAAATCCAACAGCTTTGTTGCAAAGCGAGAATTTTAAGACTATGCTTGACACTTTGCGCAAGTACTTCGATTACATCATTGTGGACACTGCTCCTATCGGGGTTGTGATCGATGCGGCTATCATCACTCAGAAATGTGATGCTTCGATTTTGGTGACTGCAGCTGGTGAAACAAATCGACGTGATATCCAAAAAGCCAAAGAACAATTGGAACAAACAAGTAAACCATTCTTAGGGATTGTATTAAATAAATTGAATACCTCGGTTGAAAAATATGGATCATATGGAGCTTATGGCTCTTACGGGAAAAAATAAGAGATAGCTTAGGGAAGATATTATGGAAGAAAAAGGATTGAAGATTACTTTGGCGGTAATCCAGAGTTTTCTTGTCATTGTATTAGCTTATTTACTTAGTTTTGTAAGAGAAACAGAGATTGTGAACACCTCTGTTATCATCTTGTTCATTCTGCATTTTGTTGTTTTTAACATTAGTGATTATGAGCGTGATTTTTTTAAAAGGGGTTATTTATCTGAGTTTATCAGCACTACAAAATATATCGTTTTCTTTGCTTTAGCCATCAGTATTTCAAACTTCTTTTTAGAAGATCGTTTTAGTATCTCTAGACGAGGCATGATTTATTTTTTGACAATACATTCTATTTTGTTGTATTTGTTGAATCTGTGCATTAAACGCTATAGGAGACATATCTTTCCAAATTTCAAGGGGAGTAAAAAGATATTCTTGATAACAGCCACTTCCAGAGTTGAGAAAGTTGTAGATAGACTGATAGAGTCGGGAGATATTTTTTGGGAATTGGTGGCGGTCAGTGTTTTGGATCAGCCTAATTTTCAGCATGCATCCGTAACCGTTGTACCTGCAGAGAGCATCTTAGATTTTGCTACCCATGAAGTTGTTGATGAAGTTTTTATCAATTTACCAAGTGAAGAGTATGACATCGGGGAGTTTATCTCTCTTTTTGAAACAATGGGAATTGATGTGACAGTTAACCTGAATGCTTTCAATAACTATCTAGGTAGCGATAAAAAGATTCGCGGAATGGCAGGCTTGAATGTCATTACATTTTCTACAAAATTTTATAAGACAAGCCACGTCATTGCTAAACGTTTCATTGATATCATAGGCTCGATTATCGGACTACTTATTTGTGGATTGGTGAGTATTGTTTTGGTTCCGGTGATTCGAAAAGATGGCGGACCCGCTATTTTTTCTCAAACTCGTATCGGAAAAAATGGTCGACATTTCACTTTTTATAAATTTAGATCTATGTGCGTGGATGCTGAGAAAAAGAAACAAGAGCTCCTTGCACAAAATACCATGCAAGGTGGTATGTTTAAAGTCGATGATGATCCTCGTATAACAAAGATAGGGAGATTTATCCGTAAGACCAGTCTAGATGAACTCCCTCAGTTTTGGAATGTTTTAATGGGAGATATGAGTTTGGTTGGGACACGTCCCCCAACAGTTGATGAGTATGAAAAATATACTCCTGAACAGAAACGTCGTCTTAGTTTTAAGCCAGGAATTACTGGTCTATGGCAGGTGAGTGGACGTAGTAAAATCACGGACTTTGATGATGTTGTCAAGCTGGACGTGGCCTACATTGATGATTGGACCATCTGGAAAGATATCGAAATATTGTTAAAGACCGTCAAAGTGGTATTTATGAGAGAAGGGGCGAAGTGATTTGTGCCCTCAGCCTGTTAGGAGAGAAATGAAACAATCAGTTTATATTATTGGTTCAAAGGGGATTCCTGCTAAGTATGGAGGATTTGAAACCTTTGTTGAAAAATTAACCGAATATCAAAAAGACAGCAACATACAGTACTATGTTGCTTGTATGCGTGAAAATTCAGCTAAATCTGGCATCACGGATGACCAGTTTGAGCATAATGGAGCCATTTGTTTCAACATTGATGTACCTAATATTGGACCGGCTCGTGCCATCGCTTACGATATTGCAGCAGTCAACAAGGCTATTGAATTGGCTAAGAAGAACAAGGACGAAGCTCCCATTTTTTACGTTCTAGCTTGTCGCATTGGCCCTTTTATTTCTGGGCTTAAGAAAAAAATTCGTGCAATCGGAGGCCGTTTGCTGGTAAATCCTGATGGTCATGAATGGCTGCGGGCAAAGTGGAGCCTACCAGTTCGTAAGTATTGGAAATTTTCAGAGCAACTCATGGTCAAGCATGCTGATTTACTGGTCTGTGATAGCAAAAATATCGAACAATATATCCAAGAGGATTATAAGCAGTACCAACCAAAGACCACCTATATTGCCTATGGAACGGATACTACTCCTTCAATCCTGAAAGCAGAAGATGCCAAGGTTCGGAACTGGTATCAGGAAAAAGGAGTTAGCGAAAATGGCTATTATCTAGTAGTGGGACGATTCGTTCCTGAAAACAACTACGAAGCCATGATTCGTGAATTTATCAAGTCCAAGTCCAAGAAGGACTTTGTCCTCATCACAAATGTGGAGCAGAATAAATTTTACGACCAGTTATTACAGGATACTGGTTTTGATAAAGATCCTAGGGTTAAATTTGTTGGGACTGTCTATGACCAAGAGTTGCTCAAGTATATTCGTGAGCATGCCTTTGCCTATTTCCATGGACATGAGGTTGGAGGAACCAACCCTTCTCTACTGGAAGCTCTAGTATCTACAAAACTGAATTTGTTGCTAGATGTTGGTTTTAACCGTGAGGTTGGTGAAGACGGGGCCATTTATTGGAAAAAAGATGAGTTGGCTCGTGTCATTGAGGAAGTAGAAGGATTTGATCAGGTAGCAATAACTGACTTGGATTTCAAGTCAAGTCAAAGAATCCTCTCAGCTTTCACATGGGAAAAGATTGTGTCAGATTATGAAGAAGTGTTTAAAGGATAGGGAATGAAACGGATTTTATACTTGCATGCTGGTGCAGAAATGTATGGAGCAGATAAGGTTTTATTGGAATTGATCAAAGGATTGGATTCCAAAGAATTTGAAGCTCATGTCATCCTGCCAAATGATGGTGTTTTAGTCGAGGCCTTGCGTCAAGTTGGGGCTCAGGTCAGCGTGTTGGATTATCCTATTTTACGTAGAAAACACTTTAATCCTAAGGGGATTCTAGAATATCTGAAATCCTATCGTCGCTATTCTCAAAAAATCGCCCAATATGTGCGTGAGAATGGGATAGATCTTGTTCATAACAATACGACAGCTGTTCTGGAAGGAATCTATCTCAAGAGAAAAGTAAAACTCCCCTTAATCTGGCATGTTCATGAGATTATTGTCAAGCCCAAGGCTATTTCAGATTTTATCAACTTTTTGATGGGCCGTTACGCGGATAAGATCGTAACAGTATCTCAAGCTGTTGCCAGTCATGTCAATCAGTCTCCCTTCATCAAAGAAGGTCAGGTCCAGGTTATCTATAACGGAGTGGACAATGCTGTCTATCATCCGATGCAAGCAAGCGCTGTTCGGGAACAGTTTGGGATCGCAGAAGAGTCTCTTGTCATTGGTATGGTTGGTCGCGTCAACGCTTGGAAGGGACAAGGAGATTTCCTAGAAGCAGTGACACCAATTTTAGAGCAGAATCCCAATGCCATTGCTTTTCTGGCAGGAAGTGCCTTTGCGGGCGAAGAGTGGCGAGTTGAAGAACTCGAGTCTACGATTACCAAATCAAGTGTAGCCTCACAAATCAAACGAATTGACTATTATGAGCATACGACTGAGCTTTATAATATGTTTGATATCTTTGTTTTACCAAGCACTAATCCCGATCCTCTACCGACAGTGGTACTAGAGGCGATGGCATGCGGTAAACCAGTAGTCGGTTACCGTCATGGTGGTGTTTGTGAAATGGTTGCTGAGGGCATAAATGGTTTACTGGCCACTCCAAATCAACCAGCAGAACTATCAAAAGTCATTCAAGAATTGGTGGAGAATCCGGAGAAAAGAAATCAATTTGGCCAAGCATCAGTAGAAAGACAAAGAGAATTGTTTTCTTTGGAGAGTTACATCAAGAACTTCTCGGAGTTGTATAAAACAGATAGAAAAGATTAGTTATGAATAAAATAGATTTTGTTGTTACTTGGGTTGATGGGAATGATCCTGTGTGGCAAGAAAAAAAATCAAGCTATGATGGCTCGGTTAATACTTCTAAACAGAGTATGAATTCAGTCAAGGCTTACCGAGAATGGGGGACCTTTAAATATTGGTTTAGAGGAGTTGAAAAATTTGCTCCTTGGGTCAATAAGGTCTACCTCGTGACCGACCAGCAAAAGCCAAGCTGGTTAGATATAAATAGTGAAAAATTGGTGTTGGTAGATCATACAGAGATTATCTGTAATGACTACCTACCAGTTTTTTCTGCCAATCCTATCGAAAGTAACATCCATCGAATCCCTGGTCTCTCAGAGCATTTTGTTTTTTTTAATGACGATATGTATTTGACAGCTCCAGTCGAGCCGACAGATTTTTTCTCAGAGGATGGTTTACCCAAATATAATACGGCTCTTTCACCGATTATTCCTGAGCGATATGGAACGGGGAATTTTCAGATAAATGACATGGAGATTGTCACTAGCTATTTCAGTCGAAATGAAATTTTGAAGAATGGCCAATTCTTTGATCCAAAGCAGGGATTAAAAAGTATCGTTAAGTCGCTACTATACAGAAATAGTCAGTTTATCTGTGGTTTCTGGGAGAGTCATCTGCCCTATCCTCTACTAAAATCAACGATGAACTTGGTATGGGAAAAGGAAAAAGCTGTCTTGGAAAGAACCTCGGCTAGTCGCTTTAGAAATCCATCTGATACCAATGTTTGGCTCTTTAAGTATTGGCAGATTGCCAGTGGTCAATACGCTGTCGGAAATCCTAAGTTGGGGGGACTCTTTTCTTTGGATAATGCCGGACCAGATTTTTGGAAGCTACTAAATTCTGGTAAATACCAAATTATGTGTATCAATGATGGATTTAACATTCAAGACGAGGAGCAGGTGATGACAGACTTTATCAAGGCTATGGATCAACTGCTTCCAGATAAAAGTTCATTTGAGATTTAAACAGTAAAACTAAGTAAGAGAAAGAAAAGAAAATATGATTTCGGTAATTGTACCTGTTTACAATGTGGAGGACTACCTCCATTATGCCATGGAAAGTTTGGAACATCAGACTTATAAGGATATGGAAGTCCTCTTGATTGATGATGGATCGAGTGATGGCTCAGGACCCTTATGTGACCAGTATGCCCAGCAATATGATTGGGTGACTAGTTACCACAAGGTCAACGGTGGCTTGTCTGATGCTCGGAACTATGGGGTCTTGAAAGCCAAGGGTGACTGGATTACCTTCCTAGATCCAGACGACTATTTAGAACCCTGCGCCTTGGAACTGCTAGCAGAGCTACAAAATCGTACCAAAGCAGATATGGTGAGTGGCAAAGTAGCTCCGACAGCTCACTATCATCGTTATCAAAATTTTCACTTGGATCAGCTTGATCTAGACCAAGTTAAGGTCTATGACAAGGCAAAGGCTCTGACTGAGATGCTCTACGGAGACCTTGTAACGGTCTCTGCTTGTGGTAAACTCTATCGGAAAGAGCTTCTTGAGAAAGCTCCCTTCCCCAAGGGGCGCATCTACGAAGACCTCTATGTTATCAGTGAGCATCTCAACCAAGCCCAATCCGTGGCCTTGTACCATCTTCCGATTTACCATTATTACCATAGACCAGGTAGCATTACTGCCTCAGCTTTCACGCCAAAACAATACGAGTTTTACGAAGCAATTGATCATTTAAAAGAGGTTGTGAATGCAACCTATCCTGAGAGTTCAGAACTCCAAGAAGCCATCATTTCACGCTTCTTTACAGGAAGTCTTCTTATCTTTACGATGATTCAGGATGGAAATTCAGCAGAGTTCAAGCGTCTTCAGGAGAAGACGAGACCCTATTTGCCTCTTGTCTTGAAGAATGCTAGAGTTAGTAAGAAACGTAAGATCCTCTATATTTTGATTAGTAGGTATCCACGCCTCTACTTTTACTTTAAAAAGTGGAAGAAATAAGTGACTGAATGAAAGAAGTTCAGAGATTAGAAAAGGAAAAAGAAAAATGTTAAAGATAGAACGTGACAAACTGTTAGTGGCAGTGGTTCTAACATTGGTGATTTCGATTGATATGATCCAGACCTCAATGTTAGCGCCTATCCTGCCTCATATCCCCAATATCGTTCCATTTTTCGGAGTGGTCTTGTTAGGGCTACGTTTTCTTTATATTAAGCACTATTCTTTTACCTTTCTCTTATTTGCACCGCTTTTATTGATAGCAGGTTGTCTCATTTACTACAAGACAGGGAATCTAAATGCTGCAATGTATCTCTTTCTGATTATCTTTCTCTACAAAGTTGATCTAGAGAGTGTCTTAAAACTTTATGCAGGGATTAGCTTGTTCTTTGTTGTTTTGATTATCCTACTTTCTATGATGGGTGTTATTCCAAACCTGCAGTTTGTGCAAGCGCGAGCTGCTGGGGTCGTTGTCCGAAATTCTTTTGGTTTTATCTACCCAACTGATTTTGCCTCTCATTGTTTCTATCTTTTTACTGCTCTTTCCTATCTCCTTAGAAAAAAGTTTATCTTCCTAAGAACCCTATCGGGTGTAGCCTTGGCGGCCTTTATTATTCATTATTGTGACGCCCGTCTAAATGCTCTATCTATCTTGGTAGCGACAGGAGTCTTTTTCTACTTCTATTATCGCAACAAGACGGAATGGCGCTTATTTGCCCTACTGCCTTTTGCGGCTGGGGTTGCTTCTAGTGTGATGGTGTACCTCTCTAAGCAGTTTAGCTGGTCTCACCCTATGTATGTATTCTTAAATAATTTGTTTAGTATGAGACTGCACCTAGGACATGAGGCTCTAAAAAAATACCCAGTGCAAGCGTTTGGTACTCGTGGCGTATCGTTTGTAGGATATGGAGGCAAGACGGAAACGGTTTTGAACTATGATTATGTTGATTCGTCCTATGTCCAAATGTTGTTTAATTATGGTATGATACCAGTCATTTTACTGATTTGTCTCTACATGGTTCAGTCCTGGTCACTCTACCGTAGAAAGAACCATTTATTATTAACCTGCCTGGCTATAGTAGCAATCAACTGTATGTTTGAAGCCTTCTGGGTTCGTCCATCATACAATATCTTTATGTTCCTTCTCTTTGCTACCATCCCAGCAATGGAATTTGAAGGAGAAAAATCTGAGATGAGGGAAGCAGTGTGAGAGTTTTAAAGAATTACTTGTACAATCTGTCCTATCAGTTACTTGTCATCGTCTTACCTGTGATTACAACACCTTACATCACTCGGGTTTTTTCTTCGGATGATTTGGGGTCTTACGGATACTATAACTCTATCGTGACTTATTTTATCCTACTAGCGACGCTGGGAGTAGCCAATTATGGGACCAAGGAAATTTCCGGCCATCGTAAGGAAGTCAAAAAGACTTTCTGGGGCATTTACAGTTTACAAGTCCTTTCAACCTGTTTAGCGGTTACGCTTTATATCATTGTCTGCTTGCTTGTACCATCGATGAACAATCCAATCGCCTATATACTTGGTTTTAGTTTGCTGTCTCGTGGTTTTGATATTTCTTGGCTTTTTCAAGGGTTAGAAGATTTCAAAAAAATTACAGCTCGTAACACAACGGTCAAACTTCTAGGTGTTGTTTCGATATTCCTATTTGTCAAGAAGCCATCCGACTTGTACTTGTATATCATCCTCGTGGTTGCCTATGATCTACTAGGTCAGTTGAGTATGTGGCTTCCTGCTCGGGAGCACATTCGCAAGCCGCATTTGGATATAGCCTATGCCAAAGAGCATATCAAACCAGTCATTCTCTTGTTTCTGCCACAGATTGCCATTTCGCTTTACATCACGCTAGATCGCACTATGTTGGGTGCCTTGTCTTCGACCAAGGATGTCGGGGTCTATGATCAAGCCTTGAAATTATTGAATATTTTATTGACCTTGGTAACATCGCTGGGTAGTGT
>ERZ791834.1270-NODE-1270-length-12341-cov-13.1048_pt1 | contig 12341 bp, 10 predicted proteins | sample MGYA00510293_ERZ791834 | MGnify/ENA primary metagenome ERZ791834 (study PRJEB30046, sample SAMN00715253) | human gut metagenome | study: EMG produced TPA metagenomics assembly of the A metagenome-wide association study of gut microbiota in type 2...
CTCTTCGCCCTCAACGCCGCTGGCTGGGGTATACACAACCAAAGGGTCGGCGCCCAGAACGCGTTCGTTGCTGGTGATGGTCTCGGTAGCGCTCATGCCAACGTTGAGCTCGTTGAATCCCGCTGCCGCCCAAACGCCGTGGCCCTCTATGGCATCTGGAACCGACGTGTAGCGCATGGGCTCCTCGGGAAGATCGATGGTGAGGTGCGATTCCACGCTGGTATAGACGCGAGGCTGATCTTTGGGCAGGACCACCTGCATGCGCTTGGGCTCAAACTGCCCACCCGGAGAGTCCTCATTGCGAGCGACGATTGTAGAACCGTCATAGCTCGCATCTTTTCCTACAAGGATTGTGGTGCACGCCATGATTCCTCCTAAATCTATCGAATGGAGCCAACACGGCCCCGAGCCAAGTGTAGCGCCTTAGGGGGACATGAGGTAACAAAAACAGGGACGCCCAACGTTGATTGGGCGCCCCTGTCACATCCGCGCTATATACGTTGCTCGACGCTAAGACTAGCTAATCTTGCGAACGTTGATTGCCTGAGTCTCGCCGGGCTTCTTGCCGGGGCCAACCTCGAACTCGACGCGATCGCCCTCATCAAGGGACTTGAAGCCGTCCATCTGGATGGCGCTGAAGTGAACGAAGATATCGGACTTGGAATCCGCCGGAGCGTCATCGGGAGTGATGAAGCCGTAGCCCTTCTCGCGGAAGAACGATTTCTTAAGTGTACCGGTTGCCATGCTGCTAACCCTTTCTATCTGCCCCTCGACGAGCCGACGGCGCGCAAAGGCGCTTGAAAAAACAAGCACACGACTAATCGCCGTGTGCTGGCTCATATCATACTCCATTGCGACAAAGCGTTCTGCCACATTGCCGACAATCATAGTCTGATAATTGACTTACGCGTTCGACCTGCAGAAAAGTCGCTGACTCCTCATCAAAAACGAGTAATGGAAACAGGGTCGAAACAACGCGGCTATGCCTCGGCCTGCATGCGAGCGGCGGTCACCACGTTGCTCATAAGCATGGCCCTGGTCATGGGCCCCACGCCTCCCGGGACAGGGGTGATGGCGCCCGCCACGTTAAAGACCTCGTCGTAGTCAACGTCGCCGCACAACCTACCGTCCTCATCCCTATCCATGCCCACGTCGATAACGGTTGCGCCGGGACGAACCCAGTCGCCCTTGACAAGCTTGGCGATGCCGCAAGCCACTACCAGGATGTCGGCAGAACGGCAGATTTCGTCCAGGTTCCGCGTACGCGAATGTGCAACGGAAATCGTCGCGTCACGCTCGAGCAGCATATGTGCCATGGGTTTCCCAACAATTGAAGAACGCCCAACAATCACAGCGTTCTTGCCCGCCAGCTCTATGTTGTACTCGTCCAGCATCGCCATGATGCCGGCAGGCGTGCAGGGACGAAGGCCGGACAACCCCCTTACCAGCCTGCCCAAACTCGTTGGATGAAATCCGTCAACATCTTTCAAGGGCGATATGGCCTCGATAATCTCCTCCGCATCCAAGTGCGACGGCAAGGGCATCTGAACCAAGATGCCCGTGATCTTAGAGTCGTCATTGAGGTTACGAACAAGCTGCAAAATCTCATCTTGCGATGCGTCCGCGGGGAGTTTGTAGTCAAAGGATGCGATGCCGCACTCCTCGCAATCGCGAAGCTTCGAGCGCACGTAGGTCGCAGAGGCTTGATCGTCGCCGACGAGAACCACGGCAAGGCCGGGATTCACCCCCGCGCGCTTAAGCGTCGCAACATCCTTGGCGGCCTCCGCACGCATCTTGGCGGCAAGCCCCTTTCCATCAATAACGGTGGCCATGATTATGCTCCTTACAGCAGCGTATCGTATACGTATAAAGACGGGCGGAGTCACCTCACGCCCGTCTCGCTTTGGAAGCCGTCCAGGTTACCCGAACGCTCCGCTATAGTCGCTCTTCAACTCCGTGCTCTGCACGAAGGATGACCGGCAACGGCGTCTTAGAACAAGCCCGTGATCACGCCGTCGTCGTCAACATCAATGCCCTCAGCCGCCGGGACCTTGGGAAGACCGGGCATGGTAAGGACGCTACCGGTAAGCGCGACAACAAAGTGCGCGCCAGCAGAAACCTTCAGCTCGCGCACGGTGATGCGGAAGTTCTCGGGTGCGCCAAGCATCGAGGCATTGTCGGAGAACGAATACTGCGTCTTGGCAACGCAGACGGGAAGATTGCCGAACCCGTTGGCTCGAAGCTCTGCAAGCTGACGCTTTGCCGCCGGCGTGAAATCGACACCGTCGGCACGATACACCTTAGTTGCAATCGACTCGAGGGCGTCAGCGATATCCGCACCATCTTCATAGGCAAAACGGAGCTCGCTCGGCTCATCAACCAAGCGCATCACCTCGTCAGCCAACTCAAGTGCGCCCTCGCCGCCCTTTGCCCACACCTCGGAGAGCTTTACGTTAACGCCGAGCTTCTCGCACTCAGACGCGATCAGGTCAAGCTCCGCCTCCGTATCGGAAGGGAAGCGGTTGATAGCGACCACGCAGGGCAGGCCGAACACCGACTGGATGTTGTCGACGTGGCGCAGCAGGTTGGGCAGGCCCGCCTTGAGCGCTTCAAGGTTCTCATTGTTTAGATCCGCCTTAGCGACTCCGCCGTTGTACTTGAGGGCGCGCGCGGTTGCAACGACCACTACGGCATCAGGTTGAATACCCGTCATGCGGCACTTGATATCCAGGAATTTCTCGGCTCCAAGGTCCGCGCCAAAACCCGCCTCGGTAATCGCGATGTCGCCAAAGCGCATGGCCATACGCGTCGCCATGACAGAGTTGCATCCATGTGCGATGTTGGCGAACGGGCCGCCATGCACAAACGCCGGGGTATGCTCCAATGTTTGGACGAGATTGGGCTTCAAGGCGTCCTTAAGCAGAGCGGCCATCGCGCCTGCAGCCTTAAGCTGCGAAGCGCGAACGGGCTCGCCTGCATACGTATAGCCAACCACGATCTCGCCCAAACGGGTTTTAAGATCAGAGATGGACGTTGAGAGGCAAAGAATCGCCATGACCTCGGAGGCGACCGTGATGTCGAATCCGTCCTCACGCGGAACGCCCTGTGCCTTACCGCCGATGCCATCGATCACGTGACGCAGCTGACGATCGTTCATATCGACGGCACGCTTCCATGTGATGCGCTTAACATCGATACCAAGCTCGTTGCCCTGCTGGATGTGGTTGTCCAACATTGCCGCAAGCAAATTATTAGCCGCGCCGATTGCATGGAAATCACCGGTGAAGTGCAGGTTGATGTCCTCCATTGGGACAACCTGGGCCCAGCCGCCGCCAGCGGCGCCGCCCTTAACGCCAAACACGGGGCCAAGCGAGGGCTCGCGAAGGGCCACGGCGCTCTTCACGCCACGACGACGTAGTGCATCTGCCAGACCGATAGTCGTGGTGGTCTTGCCCTCGCCCGCGGGAGTGGGATTGATCGCAGTGACCAGAACGAGTTTTGCCTTATGGTCGCTCTCCTCGTTCAGAAGGGATTAATCGAGCTTCGCCTTATCGAAGCCGTAGGGGATCAAATGAGATTGGTCCACCCCAGCGGAAGCTGCCACCTCGCTGATGGGGAGGGGCTTGACGGAATGTGCGATCTCGATATCGGTCAACATGTCGTTCCCTTCTGCTAATGAAAACGGATTCTTACAGGATACCCCGAATTGCTAGATATGGGAGGGTGGTTCCACATGTAGATGCTCAAACGCGGCCAGGGTGGCCACGCGACCTTGAGGCGTCCTTACGATAAGGCCGCGCTGCAAAAGATAGGGCTCGTACACATCTTCCAACGTTGACGGGTCCTCTCCTATCGCGCTCGCAAGCGTTGTCAAACCAACCGCCCTGCCCCTAAAGGTCTTACACAGGGTCTCAAGGATACGAATATCCATCCAATCCAGCCCAAGCTCGTCAATCTCAAAGAATTCAAGCGCTTCGCGTGTAATATCAAGCGTGATTGCGCCCGTTCCCCTGACCTGGGCGTAATCTCTTACGCGCTTAAGCAGGCGATTGGCGAGGCGAGGAGTACCGCGCGATCTGGAAGCAATCTCCTTAGCCGAGGGCAAATCTATGAGAACCCCGAGGATTGAAGCCGATCGAGAAACAATCTGAGCCAAATCATCGATGGAGTAGTAGTCCAAGCGGAAAGAGATGCCAAACCTATCGCGTAAAGGACCGGTCAGCATGCCGGAGCGCGTGGTCGCGCCGACCAGTGTGAAACGCGGGATATCAAGTCGAATAGAGCGCGCTGCGGGACCCTTGCCAATGACAATATCGAGAGCGAAGTCCTCCATTGCTGGATACAACACTTCTTCGACCGAACGGTTGAGCCGGTGGATCTCATCTATAAACAAGACGTCACCGGGCTGGAGATTTGTCAGAATCGCCGCCAAATCTCCAGTCCTCTCAATAGCCGGACCCGAGGTTGTTTTGATCTGCGCACCCAGCTCATTGGCCACCACGGCGGCAAGGGTAGTCTTGCCCAGACCGGGAGGGCCCGAAAAGATAACATGATCGAGGCTCTCGCCACGACTTTGAGCCGCGGCGATCAGTATTCTCAAGCTTTCTTTGATATGGTCTTGACCACAATAGTCGTCAAGCATCTGCGGACGAAGAGTTCGCTCGACATCAAGGTCGTCGGACGTCAGGTCGCCCGTGACAAATCTACCAGCCTCTCGCATCGACCCGCCACTCGGTCGTCCCGAAGCGTTGTGAACCGCTTGCGTATCCGCCCAAAGATCCTGGGACTCATCAGCTTCCCACATCATGCATCCATCCCCAATCGCTTAAGGGCGCCCGCAAGCAAGTCTTCCACTCTCATAGAGCCATCAAAACCCTCAAGCGCAAGCTCGGCTTCTTGCGGGCTGAAGCCCATGGACAGAAGGGCGGCACGCGCGTCATCGAGCGAGGTGTCCGAAGGCGTTGCAACGGCGCCAAACGGAAGGGATGCGGGCGCGTCGGAGGGTACGAATCCCTTGTCCTTCGCAAAGACGCTTTTGAGTTCGAGAATGAGGCGCTGTGCCGTCTTTTTTCCCACCCCGGACACGCTCGACATACTCTTCTCGTCCTCTGCCATAACAATTGAGTACAGTTGCGACACGCTATATTTACTCAAAACCGCTAAAGCAAGACGAGGTCCAACGCCTGTAATGGAAACCAGGCGATCAAACATGGCCCTTTCCTCTTTAGTGGCAAAACCAAAGAGCGTCATCGCATCCTCTCGCACTTGCATTCTGGTATATAGCCTGCACTCTTTACCAATTTGGGGTAGCATCGCCGTCGTAGCGCCCGACACCCCCAGCTCAAATCCCACTCCAGACACATCGAGCACAACGGCTGCCGCGGTTGCCTCAAGCAATATTCCTCGAAGTTGCGAAATCATGAGTAACCGTTCCCTCTCTCAATCATGTAGGAGCCTTTGCTCAACTGAGCGGTACGCCGAAGATGCGTGTGGCAGATCGCGCACGCTAGGGCATCCGCCGCATGGTCCGGCCTTGGATCATGGTCCAAATGAAGCAGCGTTCGAACCATATAGGCAACTTGCGCCTTATCCGCAGCGCCCGTACCAACCACTGCCTGCTTAATCTGCATGGGAGTGTATTCTCCAACTTCGACTCCGCATAATGAGCAGGCAACCAAGGCAGCCCCGCGCGCATGCGCAGTCGGTATAGCCGACCGCACATTTGCGCCAAAGTATACGCCCTCGATGGCAGCTTCTTCAGGATGGTAGCGCTCGACGACGGCATTCAGGTCATCGGCGATATGACGCAAGCGAACGGCCAAGTCGCTACCCGCGGACGTCTTGATGCACCCGTAGGCCCGGCACCTCACTTGGCCTGATCGCTCCTCTATAATCCCCCATCCCGTATTAGCGAGCCCCGGATCTATTCCTAGAACAATCATTCGCTACCTTCCAATTCGAACGTTTGTTCTACTATATCATTGGTTCGCAAACAATCGTCCTAATTTATTGAGAAGAACGGGAAATCAGACGGGTGCATTCCTCGGGGAGTCGGAATCCCCTCCAGATGCGCTTGCTCGGAACCTTTCGATGCGTGGTTCCCAATTTGCCCCGGCATGCCTTGAACCGCCGTATCAAGGTCATCCGCGTCTGCTCGCTGCCCTTCTTGGCCGCCTTCCATCATCGAACGAAGTTGCTCCGGGCTGATGCCAAGCATCCCTCCGATAAGCCCAGCGATCTCCTCGCGCATCCTACGCCCGAATTGTTCGCCCTTCTTCTCGAACCTATGAATTTCATCGAGCGCAAAACCATCTGCCGATAGAGATTCCTGACCATCGCGCCCCATATCGGACCAAGCAAGCTGCGAAGGCCATGCTCGCTCGCTAAACGACCTGGACGACACTATCGGATAGGGAGCCATCCGCCTTCTATCGACCTCCCCTGCTCTCATCATCAGCAGCAACAAGGCGACGGCGTCCTCGTCCGAACGAGCAAGACCAATTTCTTCAAACACCCTGCCTTGGTCGACGGCAGCCCTTAAAACGTCATCGACTTGAGAAGCATCAAGCTTGTAGAAAATCTCCGCGGCATGCGCAGCCCTATCCCTGTCCTCAACTCGCCCGTGTATCGCGTCGTACAGAACCCGAGACATGGCAGCTTCAACTTCAGAGAGCGAAACGAGCGACGAAGGCAAGACTTCGGACACCCTATTTCTATATCGAGCAACAAATTCAAGATCCGTAAGAAACACGTCGCCAAAAGGAGCTAGCGAAGCAAATCGATATCTATCAACACGCTTACCCGGCAGCGAATAGTCGGTCTTGGTCAAAGGACTCAAAATAACCGCACCATACTCATCAGCCAGATCCTCAAGAATAACCGAGACCGCAAGGTTCTCGCTACGAGCGGCATTTGGATAAGACCGATCCCTATCAAAGCTCTCGGTAAGAAAGCCTGCCGAACGCGTTACTAACCGAATATGAAGACTAGCCGACAAATCTCTAACCAGGCGACGTCGCAAAGATTCCTTCTCAACCTGTTCGGGAGCAATCGCATCATCTCTTTCGACAAGAAGGCCAATCACGTTACGAGATCCAATTGAATCGACTGCAAGCACAGCGAGCAGGCTGGAAGCGAGGCTCCCATCCAACTCGACTACAACTCGACGAGAACCGTAAGAAGAAAGCGAGTCGCGCAAATAGATCTGCAAAGCATTCCAAAGCCACTCTTCCTTATTAAATCTAAAGTCATCAGAAATGGCGACCTCGGGTAGCAGAGTACCTCGCACAACGTCTTGGATAAGAAGTGCCTCTTCAAATGAAGGAGCCGCGCTAATGAGCCGAGCAGATTCATCTAAGAAATAGGAGCCGCCGGTATAAACGGATTCATCAAAAGAACCGACGGGACACACCGCTGCAAGCCATATGCCACGATCCCGCACCGCCTTGCAGAGCGAACCCTCAATAAGCCCCGAAACTCCCGCAGTAGAGCAATCATCTTGGTTAAACGAACTAGCCTGGAAATAGACAAGGACATCGCAGCCCTGAGGCAGTAAAGGAAGATCTCTTTGAGCGTCAAAGGAAACAGCAACCCGTAATCCGCCAACTTCAAAAATCGGAGGAGCCCAGATGTCGAGAGCGGAGCCTTCACGCTGATGCATAGAAAAGAGCCTGCTGGGAATTACGCGGCCCTCTTTCAACAATATCACGTCGAAAAGAGGTGCCCCGTCAATAGATACAACAAAAGGGACGAGAATAGTCAGTTCATCCCCTGAGAAACAAGAGGCAAGTTCCAACAAGCTCCGCATAACATCGTGCTCAAAATTGCGGTTATCAATAAGCAAGCCAGGAGCAACACCGCAAAACAACGGAGCGGGAACGCAGAGAAGCTTAGCATCATGAGTGATTGCGAGACGCGATTGCTCCTTGATTCTGGAGCAGATAGACTCAATATCGCCTAGCCGAACATCAAATTGAGCAATTGCGATTTTCAAAGTTGTCACCTCAAGATAGGTACACAGTGGAAATTAAGCACCATTTTAAAACGTGAAAGCGCTCGATACAAAAATAGCCGCCCTTTCGGGCGGCTAGTAAACACTAAGAATTAAAACGTCGCTTTCCACAAACCGTGAAGATTGCAGTAAGCATAAACCGTGCCCGACTTAACGCCACCGGCAAAGAAGGTAGCGGGCGTCTGCCCCGGCTTAAGGTAATGAACTTCGAGGCGATCATCAGCCTCAAGCGCAACCCATTCAATAAAGTGCTCATCAGTCATCGGGTGCTCAACTTCGCCAACAGTGACATGAATAATATGACCGTCACGCTGCAGATCGATAGAAGGAACATGCTTCTCAACCGCAGCATCAACCGAATTTGCCTCTACAAGAGAATAACCAGTAGGGACAACAGCGTTATCAGTAATCGCAATCACGAAATTAGAAGTATCGTCAGCCTTAAAAAAATGAGCCATCGGAATCTCCTTAACTAATTAGAGCTAATAACCAACGAAATTATTATGCCCAGTTGAGAAGTAGCCAATCATCAATCACCGCATCCCAACATATTGGTCACTTATGAGCCACCGCATCAAAACTTTAGAGATGGTAAATAAAGAAGACAACGCGCACCGGAAAAGAAAAAGCGGGGACCCGAGGGCCCCGCTCCGCACCGACGTGAAAGTGCCGTCCACCGGTCAGCGGCGCCCTGCTCTCCCACGGGCTTCCCCCGCAGTACCATCGGCGCTCGGCGGCTTAGCTTCCGGGTTCGGAATGGGTCCGGGCGTGCCCCGCCCGCCATGGCCGCTGACCGGTGGGCGGCGCTCCGCCCACCATGAGGTGGTTATGTGTGTCCGGGCGGACCCTCGTGCCCTGGGGGCCGCACAGCGAGGAGATGGACCTTGGGGTTCGACGTCCGATCCGACCGGAAGCATCGCGCGGCACCCGTCCCTAGCGAGACGGCACCCGCGGCGATATGAAATGCTCGGGTAAGAGCTCGGGCGATTAGTGCCGCTCGGCTGAGGCCGTCGCCGACCTTGCACCTGCGGCCTATCGACCAGGTGTTCTACCTGGGCCCTTACCAGAAGGAGAACTGATCTCGGGAACGGCTTCCCGCTTAGATGCCTTCAGCGGTTATCCGCGCCGGACGCGGCTACCCGGCAGTGCCGTTGGTCGACAACCGGTTCACCGGAGGTCCGTCCACCCCGGTCCTCTCGTACTAGGGGCAGCCTCCCTCGATTCTCCTGCGCCCGCGGAGGATAGGGACCGAACTGTCTCACGACGTTCTGAACCCAGCTCGCGTACCGCTTTAATGGGCGAACAGCCCAACCCTTGGGACCGACTTCAGCCCCAGGATGCGATGAGCCGACATCGAGGTGCCAAACCTTGCCGTCGATGTGGACTCTTGGGCAAGATCAGCCTGTTATCCCCGGAGTACCTTTTATCCGTTGAGCGACGGCCCACCCACTCGGGGCCGCCGGATCACTAGAGCCTGCTTTCGCACCTGCTCGGCTTGTGGGCCTCGCAGTCAAGCCCGCTTGTACTCTTGCATTCAAAAGGACGGTTGCCGACCGTCCCGAGCGGACCTTCGCGCGCCTCCGTTACCTTTTAGGAGGCGACCGCCCCAGTCAAACTGCCCACCTGGCACGGTCCCCCGCCCGGCTTCACGGGACGGGGTTAGGACGCCGGTGCGGCGAGGGCGGTATTCCAAGGGCGGCTCCGCGGGGGCTGGCGCCCCCGCATCGATGCCTCCCGCCTATCCTCTACGCGCCGGACCAGCGGCCAATGCCAAGCTGCAGTGAAGGTTCACGGGGTCTTTCCGTCCTTCCGCGGGTAAGTCGCATCTTCACGACTAGTGGAATTTCACCGGGTCCATGGTTGAGACAGCGCCCAAGTCGTTGCGCCTTTCGTGCAGGTCGGAACTTACCCGACAAGGAATTTCGCTACCTTAGGACCGTTATAGTTACGGCCGCCGTTTACCGGGGCTTGGCTTCGGTGCTTCGCTCGCGCTAACACCTCCGCGTGACCTTCCGGCACCGGGCAGGCGTCAGACCCTATACGTCGCCTCGCGGCTTATGCAGAGTCCTGTGTTTTTGGTAAACAGTCGCTTGGGCCTCTTCACTGCGGCCCCCCTCCGCTCCCGGAGCGAGTCCGTTCACGTACGCGGGGGCACCCCTTCTCCCGAAGTTACGGGGCCATTGTGCCGAGTTCCTTGACCATGGTTGACCCGATCGCCTCGGTATGTTCTACCCACCCACCTGTGTCGGTTTGCGGTACGGGCGGAGACGCCCCTGCCTAGGGGTTTTTCTGGGGACCTCGGGCTCACTCGCTTCGCTCAGTCGCTTCGTCCGGAGCCTCGCCCTCGCGCGGACCGGATTTCCCTGGTCCGCGGGCCGCGCTCCATCACGGGGACGTCCAGAACCCCGCCGAGCCACCCCAATCCGTCGCCCCGTCGGTCGTGACGGTTCCATCGCGGTGCAGGAATGTCTGCCTGCTGCGCTTCGACTACGCCTTCCGGCCTCGCCTTAGCCCCCGACTGACCCTGGGAGGATTAGCCTTGCCCAGGAAACCTCGGGTTTACGGCGGACGAGTTACCCTCTCGTCTCTCGCTACTCATGCCAGCATTCTCGCTCCCAGAAGGTCCACGGTCGGTTCCCCTCCCGCTTCGCCCCCGCTGGGACGCTCCCCTACCGATGATTTGAATCATCCCGCCGCTTCGGTTCAGAGCTTAGCCCCGTGTATTGTCGGCGCATGTCCACTCGACCAGTGAGCTGTTACGCACTCTTTGAAGGGGTGGCTGCTTCTAAGCCAACCTCCTGGTTGTCTGCGCGGACGCACATCCTTTGCCACTCGGCTCTGAATTTGGGACCTTAGCGGGCGGTCTGGGCTGTTTCCCTCTCGAACACACAGCTTAGCCCACATGTTCTGACTGCCGCGCTCTAGACCCTCGGGCATTCGGAGTTCGGTTCGAATCGGTAGGCGGCGAAGCCCCCTCATCGATCCGGTGCTCTACCTCCCGGGGTTAACGCGCGACGCTAGCCCTAAAGCTATTTCGGGGAGAACGAGATATCTCCGGGTTTGATAGGCCTTTCACCCCTACCCGCAGGTCATCGCCGCCGTTTTCAACCGACGTGCGTTCGGCCCTCCACGGGGTCTTACCCCCGCTTCAGCCTGCCCACGGGTAGCTCACCCGGCTTCGCGTCTGCGGCCGCCGACTATGGTCGCCCGTTTCGGACTCGCTTTCGCTCCGGCTCGCTTTCCAGCTTAACCTCGCCGACGGCCAGCAACTCGCTGGCTCATTCTACAAAAGGCACGCCGTCACACCTCTGAAAGGGTGCTCCGACGCCTTGCGGGCGCACGGTTTCAGGTACTGTTTCACTCCCCTCCCGGGGTGCTTTTCACCTTTCCCTCACGGTACTTGTGCGCTATCGGTCACAGGAGAGTATTCAGGCTTGGAGGGTGGTCCCCCCTGCTTCGGACCGGGTTTCACGTGCCCGGCCCTACTCAGGGACCTCCGCCGGGGTCCATCCCAGGGTGCGCCTACGGGGCTGTGACCCTGTGCCGCCGGCCCTCCCATGCCGTTCGGCTCCCCTGGATGGATCCCCGCCGGGAGCGCCAGCTCCCGGGCGGGAGGCCCTGCAACCCCGGCGGCGGTATAGGCTGGCGCCCGCCCGCTCGCCGGTTTGGCCATAGGTCCCCTTTCGCTCGCCGCTACTCGGGGAATCTCGAGGTTGATTTCTTCTCCTCCGGGTACTTAGATGTTTCAGTTCCCCGGGTTGTCCTCCCCCAAGGTATGCGTTCCCAAGGGGGATGCCAGGACCTCTCCTGGCGGGTTCGCCCATTCGGAGACCCGCGGGTCGAAGGGTGTGTGCCCCTAACCGCGGATTATCGCAGCTTGCCGCGTCCTTCATCGGCTTCCTGTGCCAAGGCATCCGCCGTGCGCCCTACATATCTTCCCGCGCATCTCAGGCGCGGGCGCTGTAAACTTCAGTCGCAAATATTGCACTGATGCATGGGTGTCGCATACCGCCGGGGCCTCGCGGCCCCTGGCGGTCAGATGCTTCTCACTTATATTCACTTGCAGATATCGAAGATTAATCTTCGCTCTCATTGAGAATCGATCAGATCAGATGTTGAATCTAGATCCATGCTCGCTATGCGGCTCTCAAGGTACGCGGGTGCGTGCCCCGGGGACCGGACGCTGCGGGCTGCTCGCCGGGAGGACAGGCCGGACGGGTTTTTTCCATCATCCGCGCCGCCTATTCGAGTTGGGTATTCTTCCTGGAAGATGCTTCTCCCTAGAAAGGAGGTGATCCAGCCGCACGTTCCCGTACGGCTACCTTGTTAC
>ERZ791834.1271-NODE-1271-length-12339-cov-5.69334_pt1 | contig 12339 bp, 10 predicted proteins | sample MGYA00510293_ERZ791834 | MGnify/ENA primary metagenome ERZ791834 (study PRJEB30046, sample SAMN00715253) | human gut metagenome | study: EMG produced TPA metagenomics assembly of the A metagenome-wide association study of gut microbiota in type 2...
TAGTTCTTCTGGTAATATAAAACATGCAAGAAATCATATCGGTCATTATCCCGCTAAGGAGGCGGAGCGGACTGTAAATCCGCTGTTATCATAACACGAGTGGGTTCGATTCCCTCATGACCGAGTATACTCCTGTAGCTCAGCTGGATAGAGCACGCGTCTACGAAGCGCGGTGTCGAGAGTTCGAATCTCTCCAGGAGTGCTTCCAATGGCAGATGTCTTGGAGTAAAGTGAATCAGGTAAGGAAATGGTGCAAAGGAAGAAAGCTGTCTGTGACTGGACAGTTTTTTATTGAGCTTTTTTATTGAACTTCAACCTCTGGACTTTAAAGATGTGCTATTTGCGATAAATTTGTTACACTTTACGCTAAAAACAGGTACAGAAATTGCAGGGTGTTATAATAAATCCATATTATGAATTATGTAAAATAATCGATGGAGGATGAAGGTATGAAAACAAAGCAGGCTGTAAATCCGTACCTGCCAAGCTGGGAATACGTGCCGGATGCGGAGCCGCATATTGTGGATGGACGTGTATACATATATGGTTCTCATGATCTTTTTAACGGCTTTAATTTCTGTCTGGGAGATTATGTATGCTGGTCAGCGCCGGTAGACGATCTGGGCAACTGGCGTTATGAGGGTGTTATTTTCAAAAGAGAGCAGGATCCGGCAGCACCGAAGATCCGTCTTACAAATGGTCTGGCAGCACCGGATATGATCCAGGGACCGGACGGAAGATTTTATCTTTATTATTTCATGGGCGGCACCAAGATGATCTCTGTGGCTGTCTGTGACAAGCCGGCAGGCAAATATGAATTCTATGGTTATGTAAAATATGCAGACGGCACTCCTATTGGAAAGAAAGAGGAGCCGCTGCAGTTTGACCCGGGCGTTTTTATGGATGATGATGGAAAGCTGTATCTTTATACAGGCTTTGCCCTTCAGGGAAATCCCCTTCTGCTTGATGGATCCAAGCCGACTGAGCACGGTGCAATGTGCTTCGAGCTGGACCCGGCAGATATGCTTACTGTAAAAATGGGACCGAAATACATTGGAATTGCCAGTGAGAAAGAAGCACCGGGAAGTTCTTATGAGGGACATCCCTTCCTGGAGGCAAGCTCCATGCGTAAATTCAATGGAACCTATTACTTCATCTACAGTTCCCTGAACAGCCATGAGCTCTGCTATGCAACAAGCAATAATGCCATGAGCTTTGCTATGCAACAAGCGATAACCCTACAGAGGGCTTTGAGTTTGGCGGTGTTCTGGTCAGCAACGGGGACATCGGCCTTCCTGGAATCACAGATGTAAAAAATGCAAGAAACTGCACCGGAAACACTCACGGAAGCCTGATTGAGATTAATGGAAGCTATTATGTTTTCTATCACAGACACAGTAACCGTAAGCAGTCTTCCCGTCAGGCCTGTGCAGAGCGCATCCGCTTCGAGAATGGCAAATTCTATCAGGCAGAGATGACCTCCTGTGGTCTGAATGACGGACCGCTTAAGGGAAAAGGAAACTATCCTTCCTACATTGCCTGCAACGTATATGGCAAAAAAGGAACCCGTTTCTTAAGTATGATCAAGCATCCAAAGTCCGGTCATCCATATCTGACTCAGGAAGGAAAGGATCGTGAGCAGGGGTCAGATCAGTATATTGCCAATATGTGTGACGGAGCAGTTGCAGGCTTCAAATATTTTGACCTGCGTGAGACCTCTAAGGTTCGTATTAATATTAAGGGAAAAGCAACTGGAATTGTTTATGTATCCACAGAGGAAGGCGGCAAGCCAGTGGCAAAGATTCAGGTAAAACCTTGCAAGGAACAGCACGGTTTTGCAGCTGATGTAAACGGACTCGGTGAGAAAGAGGCACTGTACTTCAGTTACAAGGGAACTGGCGCATTTAATTTTATGTCTTTTGATCTGAAGTAAGATTCCATTAAATGTGCAGGAAATATTCTGCCTGCAAATGGAAGACAGAGCTTAAATAAAGGGAAAAAGAGTTTATCTTAAGAGTCAAATAAACCCAGGAGGCGAAATATTTGAACATTACTAATTTTGCAAAAAAACTTGCAGAAAAGCCGGTTTTTAAAACAAGAATCAAATCCGATCAGGTGAAGCTTCCGGAAATTGCCATTGGATATTTTCTGGCGCCCTTTTGCGCCATGTTTGCCAATGCCATTTTCGGTGCCTATCTGAACCGTTATTATGTGGATGTACTTGGCTGGACGAAATTCGGAGCATTTGCCACACTTCTGCCAATCGTATCTGTGATTTTCGTAGTTCTCGGAAATCTGATGATCGGGCAGTGGATCGACAACACCAGAAGTACACAGGGAAAAGCAAGACCTTACCTGATCATTGCAGCACCAATGCTGATCATAGCCATTATTCTTATGTTTATGACACCAGCTAAGGGCAATAATGCAGTGCAGATGATCTGGATCGCAGTGTCCTATAACCTGTACTATGCACTTGCATATCCATGTTTTTACTGTGCACATAGCTCCATGGTTTCTCTTTCTACCAGAAATTCTGAGAGCCGCGGGCTTCTTGCAACACTGTCAAATGCAGCAATGGTTGCTTCTGCAGGAGTTGGAGCCAGCATTGTAGTGCCGATTCTTCTTCAGAGCTTTCTGTTTGTGACAAAGGACGGCGGAATTGATGTGGATGCAAGCTATTCACACTGGAGGATTATTTCCATAGTTCTTTGTCTGGTAAGTGCATTTGGCTGTATGCTGGAATATTATTTTACCAGAGAGCGTATTACAGAGGAAACCATCAATCTGAATGTGAAGGAAGAGAAGCTTCCTCTGAAAAAACAGCTGGAAGGCTGTATCCACAACAAATACTGGTGGATCATCATTCTCTATTTCCTGATTTTCCAGTTTGGCCAGCTGATCAAAAACAGTTCCATGAGCTTCTATGTAAGATGGATGTTTGACAGTGTAATTAATTCTGCAAATCCGGAGCAGACTTCCGGTGCATTAATGTCAACACTTGGTTTGGTTGGTGGAATTCCTACTGCCGTTGGTATGGTAGTGGCATGGCCAATTGCCCGTAAGCTGGGCAAAAAGAGAGCTGTTGTTACAGGACTTTGCTTCTCCGTTGTAGGCGGCCTTGTCTGTTTCCTGAATGTACACAGCTTCGGAATGGTTGCTGCAAGTATGGTACTGAAAGGAATCGGAAGTATTCCGGCAATGTATGTGACGATGGCGCTTCTTTCTGATGTGCTGGATCACCTGGAAGCGAAAAATGGTTTCCGAAGCGATGGATTTACAATGTCTGTTTATAGCTCCATTATGGTAGGTCTTAGCGGACTCTGTATCGGTGTGCTGAACAGTCTTCTTACCTTTGCAGGCTACAGCAATACCGGCATTGCCTGCAATCCGCAGACTCTGGAAATCATTGAAAATGTGGCAAACTATACAGGGCAGATCGTTTACCGTCAGATGGGCGGCGTGGAGCAGGTGCTTGCATTTGCATTTCTGGCGGCAGATGTGATCACCTATGCAGTTGTTATCATTCTCATGAGCCGTCTGGATGTGGAAAAACACATTGAAGAGGATCAGAAAAAGATAAAAGAAAATCAGAAGAAAGCAGCTAATGATTAATTGTTTCAGAACCTGTTTCCTGTTATACTATTCTTAGTTAACACAAGTGATTCCGGCTCCCTGGTGCAGTGTCACTGTGCCAGGGAGCCGTTTTAGCCGAATAAGCTGCGAAGAAGCTATTCGATTATGAGAAGGCAGCAAAGCGGATTGGAGTATCCGTTTGATTGAATAGGATAGGTGAGAAATAATTATGATAAGAATTGCAATTGTAGAGGATGACAGGCATGACCGGGAGGCGTTGAAGAAATGCCTGAATCGTTATGAAAAAGAGAACCAGATGAAATTTTCCGTAACAGAATTTCAGGACGGAGAGGACATTGTAACCGATTATACAGCCAGCTATGACCTTATTATTCTGGATATTGAGATGGCTTTTCTCAATGGAATGAAAGCAGCAGAAAAAATCCGCGAGCTTGATACAAATGTAATTATTATTTTTATTACAAATATGCCTCAGTATGCCATTCAGGGATATAAAGTAAATGCGCTGGATTATATTTTGAAGCCAATTTCCTATTTTTCATTTTCAGAGAGTATGGTAAGGGCTCTGGCAAAGGTGAAGACACCGGAGAAGGAGTACATTACCATTGTTCTGAAGGGAGGTAAAAAGAAGCTGGATGTGGCGCGGATTTGTTACGTGGAGGTTCAGGACCATGTGCTGATCTACCACACTCTGGATGGGGATTTTGAGACAAAGGGCACTATGAGGGATACAGATAATCAGTTTGATCCGAAGAAATATTTTCGGTGTAACCGCTGTTATCTGGTAAATCTGGAATTTGTAGAGACTTATCAGGGCAGTGATATTATGGTAAACGGCGATACGATCCAGGTGAGCAGAAGCAGGCGGAAGCCCTTCCTGGATGCCCTGAATGAATATATGAATGAGGTGGAAAAATGAGAGGCACAGTAGTCAACACTCCCGGATATTATTATGCCATTTCCTACTGGCTTTCTGCACTGGTAATGATTCTTGTGCATGGATGCGGGAAAAAAGATGTGTGGAAATATGTGTATGGGGTGTTGAGCTTTATCAGTATTTTTACCGTTATGTTTTTTACAGATGGAATAAAGCAGATGTTTTTCATGCCTCTTATGGTTTGTGTGTTTTTGCTGATGCTTTTGTACATCAGGATGGCAGGAGAGCTTCCATGGCGTGAAACCGGATTTTTCTGTGCGAAGGCATTTATCAACGCAGAATTTGCAGCCTCTTTGTGCTGGCAGATTCATTATTTTTATACAGGTGATTTCAGCGGTCAGGAGAAGGGGACACCAGAGCAGATGTTATGGAGAGTGCTGCATATGGTAGTTATTTATGCAGTATTATACATTCTGATTTATCTGATCGAACGTTATCTGAAAAAGGATATTGAAGAATTGCAGATCACCCGCAGAGAATTACTGGTTGTATATTTTGTGCTGATTATGGTGTATTGTATCAGCAATGTAAGCTATGTGGATGTAAAAAGTATTTTCAGTGCAGGAACAGCTATGGATGTGTTTATTATCCGTACACTGGCGGATCTTAGCGGTATGGCGGTGCTTTATGCTTATCACATTCAGGTAAAAGAGATCCAGATGCGTTTTGAGAAGGATACGCTTCGGAATATTATGGATATGCAGTACAAAAATTACAAGCTTTCCAAGGAGAGTATCGACATTGTAAATCAGAAATACCATGATCTGAAGCATCAGATCAATCTTTTAAAAAGCGGCGCAGATTCTGAAAAAGCAGGGGAATACCTGGAACAGATGGAGCGTGAGATCAAGATTTATGAGACACAGAATAAAACGGGAAATAAGGTCCTTGATACCATTCTTACCAGTAAAAGCATGCATTGTCAGAGACATGGTATTGAGCTGAAATTTATGGGTGAGGGGCAGCTGCTGAATTTTATGGAGGATATGGATATCAGTGCTCTTTTCGGAAATATGCTGGATAATGCTATTGAAAGTGTGGTGAAGATCAAAGACCGTCAGAAACGTCTGATTTCCCTGCATGTGATTCAGGATAAACAGTTTATTCGTATTCGCACAGAGAATTACTGCGAGGAGAACGTTCAGTTCCAGGATGGAATCCCGATCACCACCAAGAAAGACAAACGGTTCCATGGATATGGAATGAAGAGTATGAAAAAAATTGTAGAGAAGTATGGCGGTTCAGTTATGGCGGGCAAGGCGAATAACTGGTTTGAGCTGAAGATACTGATTCCGATGAAACATTAGACGATTTTTAGGAGGAAAAATAATGCCATCATATAGTATAATTGAGAATTTCGAAGTACATAAAAATAATCGTTTTCTGGAAATTGCAGAGGCCCTGAAGCCGGAGCTTTTGCATAAAGAAATTAAGGCTGAAAAGGAAATTATGGTGGGAAAAGACCGCCAGATGAGAACGGTTATTACAGAAGAGCACCCGATTGAAAATCTGTATGCAAAATATTTAAAATGAGATGATACAGTATTTGTGGATTTCGGGGATCATGCTGTAGGTTATGTGACTTTGGAGCTTAGTAAAACAGGAAGCCATCAGGATGCACCGGTTTATTTTTACCTGAAATTCGGTGAGCGTCTGGAGGAAATGACGGACAAAACTGCTGATTATGACGGCTGGCTCAGCCGTGGCTGGATTCAGGAGGAGTATATTCATGTGGATGTACTTCCGGCGAAGGTGAAGCTGCCAAGAAGATATTCTTTCCGTTATATGGAGCTTCGTGTAATTGATACTTCTGCCAAGTTCCAGCTGAAAATCGATGGTATTTCCTGTGATACGGTTTCTGCTGTAGATATGGAGTCTGTAAAGCCGGTGGATTTCGGAGATCCGCTTCTGAATCAGATTGATCTGGTAAGCCGAAAAACCCTGAAAGAATGTATGCAGGATGTTTTTGAGGATGGACCAAAGCGTGACCGCAGAATGTGGCTGGGAGATCTGAGACTTCAGGCGAGAGCCAATTATTACACCTTTAAGAATTATGATCTTGCCAAACGCTGTATGTATATTTTTGCAGGACTGCTTTTTAATGAGGGAAAGCTAAGCGCCTGTGTATTCACAGAACCGGAGATGGAGCCAGATGATACTTACCTTCTGGACTATGCATTGTTTTTCTCATCTGTGCTTCTGGATTATTATGAGGCAACCGGTGATCTGGAAACACTCAGGGATCTTTATGATGTGGCAATTGATCAGATCCGCATTGCTATGACGCAGTTAAATGAGAAAAATGTTGTGGAGGATTTAGGTGATGCATTCTGGTGCTTCCTGGACTGGGGAGATGGTCTGAATAAGCAGGCCGGAGCTACAGCAGTTCTTATTTACTGTATCCGTTACGGAATCCGCCTTGCAAAGATTCTGGATAAACAGGAGGATATCAGCTGGCTGGAAGAGAAGCAGGCCATGCTGAAAGAGGCAGCGGTGAAAGAGTTCTGGGATGAAGAGCTTGGAATGTTCGTAAGCGGTCCGGACCGTCAGGCTTCCTGGGCAACCCAGATCTGGATGATTCTGGCCCGTGTCTTTGACAAAGAGACAAACTGTAAATTGATCCATCATGTAATGGAAGTGAATCCAAGAATCCGCATGGTAACTCCATATATGTATCATCACTATATTGATGCGCTTATCCGCTGTGATGAGAAAGAGCTTGCACTGGAAGAAATGAAGCGTTACTGGGGCGAGATGATCCGCGACGGCGCCGACACCTTCTGGGAACTGTACAATCCATACAACCGGGAGGAATCCCCTTATGGCTGCAGCATGGTTAACAGCTACTGTCACGCATGGAGCTGTACGCCGACGTATTTTCTTAGAAAATTTTATATGGATAATGAGAAATAAGATTGAGAATGAGGATCTTGCAGAAATGCAGGATCCTTTTTGAAATGAGAGAAAGATTCTTGATAAAATGCAACACGCAGGAAATAATGTCTGGCATTACAATATGGGGAAAGGAGCATTAAAATAGCCCTGCCATCATAATGGCAGGGCTAAAATAATCATTTCTTTTTATTCTTTTTGGATTTCTTAGTCTCATTCTGGGCTGCCTGAGCTTCCTCAGCAGATTTCTTAAAACGTGCGAAAAATCCTTTTTTCTTCTTAACCGGAGCGTCCAGGTTACCGCGGATGCCTTTTACACCTACTATGTAAAGTCCACTTACTTCAGCTTTGATCTCTTTCTTCACAGGGATAAGGTCGAATACCTTCTCGTCTGCGATAAGAATGGAAATCTTCGGTCCGACTTTAGCCTTAACGATCGGCATCTTGGAGCGGCGGAGAAGCTTCGGTGTCTGGTCGATGACCATCTGTGGGAGACCTGATTCCTTAAGTGGCATTCTCTTCTTATCAATAACGAGCATGGAAACGGTCTGTTTACTTGCCTCGATCTGTGCCTGCTGTTCTTCCTGCTTCTTCTGGGTCTTCTTGCCAAAGAAATATAAACCAACCAGTAATCCGATGAGGATTACGAGAATCACCAGAAGGACGATTGTTACTGGATGCATACTTATCCTCCTACTATATTATAAAGTTTCTTAATAACTATTCAGCCTGCACGGTTCCGCAAAGCGTGTGACCGTGAAGAAACTGAACAGTTACATTCTTGTTTCACATAAACTATATTTTAACATCATTTTTTGGAAAAGGCAATTGTTTTGTTATCTCCTTTAAAAAGCTTATACGCCGTGAAAGTATATAAAACCGGTACCGCAAATGCTGCAAGATTCATAAGAACCAGTATAATACTTCCCTTAATATGAAAGAAGTGGGCAATCTGGGGAATAAAGGCCAAAATTCCAAAGATAACGGTGCTCATTCTTCCTTTTTCTGCATTCATCACGCCTATAATTCCAATTGCAATCTGAAGAAGTGTAAATGCATAAGTAAGTGCAAAAGCCTCTGTAGTATCACCATGGCTTACATGTCTGCCCACAATATTAGTGGTTCCGATCCAGAAGCGGGCTGCGATCAAAGAAGCAGAACCCAGGGCTATTTCAAATAGTGCGCTGATGCGCATAATATCTGATCTGTTCATATTTTCCTCCTTTAGAGTGACTGATATAGAGCTTAATATTTTTGATATTTGAGGTTAAAACATATTTTATCATGTGTTTTTTATTTTAACAATATATGGCAATAGAATGCAAGGATATTTACTGAGAAGAGGTGGTAATTATTTTGAATATCATGTATAATAGAAATCTACTGGTTACAGAATGGATAGATTTATCTGGTATGGTTATAATAAATGCCAGATTACAGATTCCGTTCAGGATTAATAGGAAGCTTTGTAGGTTTTCTTTATTAACTGGTCTTGCGGGAAGAAGGTGTTTTGAGGGGGGCTTACAGTATAGTTAGGAGTTATACATTATGAAGAAATCGGATACAGAACAGGAACAGCCTGGTCTGGAAGAGAATAAAGTTCCCGACAGCCAGTCCAAGCGGGAGCTTGACAGAGAACTACAGGAACTGGCAGAGAATGAGCGCCAGGAAGAGATATATTACGAAGAACGACGGCGCGAGCGACATGAGCGCAATCTGAAGAGAAAGAAGAGGCAGATACGGAATCGTAATCTGGCTCTTATTATTACTGCTCTGGCAGTGTTGGGCGGTGTGGGATACTTTTATAGAGAGCAGACGGGGTTAAAAGACGGCATGGAAACGCTGGTAGCCAAGGTAAGGGATTTGGTTCCTGATAAGAATTCCGGTAAAGAGAGCAAGGCAGCAGAAGAACTGGCAAAGGCTGACCAAAGCACCGAAAACCCCGAAAGTACCGAACCCCCCGAAAGCACCGAAAAACCAGATATTAATACAGAGGAAGCTGCTGACAGCTCAGACAGTACAGATATACAACCGGAATCTGGTGAAGGTACGGCAGATGACAGTGATGAGACAACTGGAAATACAGATGACAATTCAGAGGATATTGCACAGGATGAATCCGGGAATATGTCTGATGAAGAGAAAACAGAAGATAATTCTTCAGACTCTGTAAATCAGCCAGAGCAGGAAGCAGAGCAGGAAGCAGCCCAGGCGGCGGCCATAGATTTAAATGGGGTTATGCCACAAGCAGCAGCAGCCGGTGCAGGTATCATCAGGAGGCAGATCCGTCACGAGAAGAAAGTACTGACCACAGCCAAGGAGAAAGCTGCCCAGTATGATTATGACGGTGCAATCAGCCTTTTGCAGAAGGACAATGCATATGTGAGAAATGTCCATTTTCAGAATGCTGCAGAGAAATTCCAGAAGAAAAAGGATAAATGTGTAGCCTGGTCTCCGGAACAGGTAACTCACATTTTTTACCATTCCCTGATCGTGGATACTTCCAAGGCCTTTGATGGAGATTACAAGACGGATGGTTATAATCAGGTTATGACCACTATGGATGAGTTTAATAAGATAACTCAGATCATGTATGACGAGGGATATGTAATGGTAAACCTTTATGATCTGGCAGACGTTGATGAAAATGGAAAAATGCAGGCAAAGCAGGTTTATCTTCCTAAGGGAAAAACACCATTTGTCCTTTCGCAGGACGATGTATGTTATTACCACTCCCAGGATGGAGATGGAATTGCCACCAAGCTTGTTATAGACGAAGAGGGGAAGGTTCGCAACGAATATGTACAGGATGATGGAAGCACAGTTGTAGGTGACTATGATGTTGTACCGCTGATCGACCGGTTTGTGGAGGAACATCCTGATTTTGCCTATCATGGACATAAGGGAATTGTAGCGCTTACAGGCTATAATGGAATCCTGGGTTACCGCACAGATATCAGCTATCAGACAAGACCAGATGATCTGAATGATGATAAAAAGGCGTGGCTTGACGCGCATCCTGATTTTGATCTGGATACAGAGCGGGCAGAAGCGAAAAAGGTCGCAGATGTCATGAAGGCGGAGGGCTGGACTTTTGCCAGCCATACATGGGGACATAAAAACATGTCCACAGTTTCCATGGAACGCCTTGAAACAGATACACAGAATTTCAAAGAGAACATTGACCCGCTTATTGGCGGAACAGATATTATTATCTTTGCTTTTGGAGCAGATATTAATAACGGCGGAGAGTATACTGGCAATGAGAAATTTGAATATCTGAAATCCCAGGGATATGATTATTATTGCAATGTGGACTCTAACAAATATTTTGTACAGATGACGGATGAATATTTCCGGATGGGAAGAAGAAATGTGGATGGATACCGAATGTATTACAATCCGGACATGCTGGCAGATCTGTTTGACGTAAGCCAGGTATTTGACCCATCCAGACCCACTCCTGTACCGCCTATGAATGGGGGCTGATAAGACCAGCTGCACAGAAGGCATGGATTCGCATGATTTCGCGCTGAGATTCCCGGGGGTTCTGTGAACCTTGTTCACAAAAAACACCTCGCGGAACATTTCCAGTGAACAGTAACGGTGGAGAGGCAAAATAAAAATGATTGCCTCAGTGGGCTTTCTTTTTAATAGAAAATGTGATAATTTTATAAAAGAGTAACTGAAGGGAGTATGAAATGAAAAGAAAAGTATATTTGGCAGCGTTAGTAATGTGTATGGCACTTGCTGTAAATGGCTGCGGAAGTGATAAAGAAACTACCAGTACAGAGAGTGAGAGCACTGCCACAGAGCAGCAGGCAGAGGATTCGGCAGAGGAAGAAGAGGTACAGGAACCTTATACAGATTCTACCGGTGCGACACGCCTGGTTTCAGTGGATAATGTGGAGAAATACGTTACAATTGCAGACTATAAGGGGATAACTCTTGATAATTCTGTACCAGAAGTGACAGATGAGGATATTGAGAATCGTATCGCAGAGAATCTGAAAGATAATTCAGCGGAAGTGACAGATGAGAACGCTGTCATCCAGAATGGTGATACCGCTACTATTAATTTCGTAGGTACAAAAGACGGGGAAGCTTTTGAAGGTGGAACCGGTAATAATTATGACCTTGTGATCGGAAGCGGCACAATGATTCCCGGATTTGAAGAAGGAATCGTGGGAATGAAGAAGGGTGAGACAAAAGACGTACCGGTAACTTTCCCGGAGAGCTACCGCAACAGTGAACTGGCTGGACAGGATGCGGTATTCCAGATTACCGTGCAGAGCTTTAAGAGACCACCGGAACTGACCGATGACTGGGTTGCGGCGAATACCGATTACAAGACAATTGATGAATATAAGGCTTCTGTTCGCGCACAGCTGGAGCAGGAAGCACAGGATCAGGCCGACAGCAGTCTGCGCAGCACTGCATGGAATACTGTTTACACCAATTCTGAGGTTGTGGAATATCCAGAGAAAGACGTAGAAGAGGCAGTGAAGACATTTAAGAAACAGGCAGAAGCATACGCGAAGCAGGGAAATATGGAGCTTGAAGACTTCGTAGAGTCTCAGGGCGTTTCCATGGATGATTTCGAAGCCCAGTGCCAGCAGTATGCCCAGGCCAAGGTAAAACAGAATCTGCTTATTCAGGGAATCATGGACGCAGAGGGAATGACTTTGGAGGATGAGGAAAGTCTTGCAATCCAGAATCAGCTGGTAGAGCAGTATGCTTCTGGCGATCTTGCAGTTCTTATCGATACTTACGGCCAAGTTGCAGTGGATGAGAGCATCGGACTTATGAGAGTTCAGGATTTCATTATTGCAAATGCAAATTATGATCAGACAGCAGCGGATACATCTGCTGAAGGTGAGGACGCACAGGCTGCTGAGGGAACAGAAGCAGCA
>ERZ791834.1279-NODE-1279-length-12302-cov-3.46558_pt1 | contig 12302 bp, 13 predicted proteins | sample MGYA00510293_ERZ791834 | MGnify/ENA primary metagenome ERZ791834 (study PRJEB30046, sample SAMN00715253) | human gut metagenome | study: EMG produced TPA metagenomics assembly of the A metagenome-wide association study of gut microbiota in type 2...
AAGAAAAAATAGAAAAAAGTTTTAAAGAAAATTCTCCAAGAATAGCTATAAAAAAGGGGAAAAAAATACTACGTATTCCGAATTATACAATGAAGTTAAGATTTTAAGTTTTAACATAAGTAACGTATGGCCAGAACAACGAAAATATTTGCTGGTTTGGTGTGACGAAATAGAGAATACAATTAAAGCTTTATTAGCATGTTTGTTATCAAATAATATCGCCATTCCAATCTCGAAAGATTATACTGAAGAACGAATACAGCATTTACAAGAAACTTACACTATAGACGGAATTTTGGTAGATCGAGATAAAAAAATGGTCTTAAAAATATTAGATTTTTAAATATTTTACAACCTATGTCTATAAAAAAAGTAGAATTGATATATAAATATAATTTAGAAGATGCAATTTATGTGTATTTTACATCGGGAAGTAGCGGGATACCGAAAGCTATAATAGGAAAAAATAAAGGTTTGGTACATTTTATTGAATGGGAAATTAATAAATTTAATATTAAACCAATTCCATTACGGAGTCTCTTTTTTATATCCCTCTTTCATTGATATTTATAATATAAAAAATTTCAATACAAGGAGGATTTAGAATGTTAGTATTGCTAGGGAAAACTGCGTCCGGAAAAGATTCTGTTATGCGTGCTCTTTGCAAAAAGTATGGGTACAAGAAAGTTGTAACATATACAACAAGACCAATGCGAAAAGGAGAAGTGAACGGGAAGACATATCACTATATCTTAAAAGAAGAGTTTCTGAAGAAAGTAGACGAAGGGTTCTTTTTCGAATACAAAAAATACGAAAGGGTTTACGGAACTTGGTATTATGGCGCTGCAAAAGATGATTTGGAACATGATTGTGCTGCTATTATTCTTACACCAGCGGGATTCAAGGAGTATTTAGAAAATTATAATGGTGTGATCCATTCTGTTTACTTGGATGTTTGCAATGAAACAATCCAGAAAAGACTAATTAAGCGTGGAGATGAGCCAGCAGAAGCAAAAAGGAGATTGGAACATGACAACGAGGATTTTGATGGAGTGGAATCCATGGTGGATCTTGTGATCCATAACGAAAACCGATATATTGAGAGTGTAGCAGAAGAAATTTGGAAGTATTTTCAGTAACAGGAGAAAAGACATCGCATTATGTGGTGTCTTTTTCAGTTGTGAAAATATAAAAAGAAAAAGAGTTTGGTACAATCTTTGTAAAATCATGAAAAGATCGAGCCAAATTAAAACCCAACAAAGTCAACAAGAGTCTCTTTTTCTAATGAAATTTTTGTTATTTCCTCATATTCAAGATGTAAATTAATTTCAATAATAGGAGGAAAGTCACATGTTAAAAGAAATGAAAGGCAATTTGTTGGATGCAAAAGAAGGGCTTATTGGACATCAGGTCAACTGCTGTGGTGTTATGGGCGCTGGCGTAGCAAGACAGATCCGTGAGCAGTTATTACAAAAAGAACAGTTTCAAGAGTACAAGGAATTATGTGATTCCTATGGCTCTGCATTACTTGGCAACATTCAACCGGTTTTAATTAATAACGGGAAGTATGTAGTCAATCTCTTTGGGGAGGATGAGCCGACAGGAAAAGGAAGAGATACCGATTATCAAGCGCTTCATAAGAGCTTGAAATTGATGGCTGAATTTGCTCTGTCTGAAAACCTTTCCATTGCACTACCTGGGTATCTAGGCTGTGGACTTGCAGGAGGCGACTGGGACTTTGTATACAATATGATTTGTAAGATCATGGATATTTACAGAGATATTGAAGTTACAGTATATTACATTCCTGAAAGCATTAAAATGTTATGGGATGATTTTGGCAAAGTACCAATGAACCCTGAAACTGAATGCATTGAAGAAGATTGGCATAGATTCCCAGCAGGGACTTTTCGCGAGGATGTTTGGCATTGGTTTGAGGACACATTCGATATTTGCGTTGCAAAAGACCTTATGTTTTCGTAAAAGAAAAAAGGATGGCATTGCTGTCCTTTTTTCTTGCATTCTCATTTTATGTAATTCTTCCATATTCTTTTTATAAAATTGAAAATAGGAGGAAATAATATGATAAAAGAACGAAAAGGAAAAATCACGGATGCAAACGAAGATATCATTTTATGCTTTCGAGAAGAGGATCTAGTTCATAGCGCCATTCGAAGTATCAAACGTACCATCCATGAATCAATTGTGGATGGAAAAACGATTGCAATTCCAGCTTATCTTGGCTTGAACTTGAACAAGCGAGAATGGAACATGGTATTTGAGCAAATTTGCTCACTTGCTGATACGCAAGATGTGACTGTTATTATTTATTATGATGACGATCAAGTAATACGACTGAAGAAAGAAATGCTTTATGAAATGCATCCAATCTTCAACCATTTAGCTTCAAGTTGGCATGGATTTCCTGCAAAAACAAAGAAGGAAAATGTGATCCGTTGGTATGAAGAGACGTTCGAAAATTAGAGATGCCTTATGGTGTCTCTTTTTTTGACCTTAAAAACAAGATCAAAATTTTGTGACACATAAGTACAAAAACATGAAATGATTTTTCAATATTTTCCTCATATTGATTTTGAAAATATTTGATAATAGGAGGAAACAAAAAATGGCAAAAATTTACGGTTTTGAATTGAAGGCGGTAAAGAAAACTTATGGAATGGAAGGCGAAGGGTTCATTGCAAATCTCTACATGGACAACAAAAAAGTTGGCTCTGTCGCAGATTATGGTGATGGCGGATGTATTGATGTTTCTTTTGAATCACAGAGAGAAGAAGTGTTTAAACGAGCACTCTTATATGCACAGAATCATCGAAAAGCAGACGCCATTACATCAGAATTAAAGTCTCCAGAAGAGTATGTTTGTCTTCGAGATGAAGGAAAATTACCTCTTTGTAAAGTCGATTTGGATGATAAATGGTCCCATATTGAGCATTTGGTATATGAATTATACGAATTTCTTGGACTTGAAAAAGAGTTCAAGAAAGCAATTAAAAAAGGTTGGAATGCAATTGTTCTTGCAGAATATGTGTATATTCCAGACACTCCACTTCCGCTAGATCAGATTTACAGTACTGATGGAAGCAATTCAGATTTTCAGTATGTAAAAGATTTGGCCGAAGAGAAAAGCAAAGCTGTTGAACTTACTCAGTACAGCTCTTTGGATGATTTCATCATTCCATTGCCTTAAACAAGAAAGCATCGCATTATGCGGTGCTTTTTTCTTATGTGCAAACATCACCAAAATTCTTTCATATTAATATCGAAATAATATAACAAAGGAGATTTATTATGGGATTAATTAAAGCATTCGCCGGAGCAGTTGGCGGAACATTCGCAGATCAGTGGAAAGAAATGTTTTATTGTGAGTCTTTAAGTGCAGATGTATTGGTTGCAAAGGGGAAAAAGAGAACATCCAAACGATCATCTAATAAACATGGAGAAGAGAATATCATTTCCAATGGTTCTATTGTAGTCGTTTCTGATGGACAGTGTGCCATGATTACAGAACAGGGAAAAGTAATGGAGCTTTGCGCAGAACCTGGAGAATATACTTACGATCAAGGAGCAGAATCATCTATCTTTGCTGGTGATTTAAGCTTACCTGAGCTTACAAGTGTTATCGGAAGACGTTTTACTTTTGGTGGAGATGCTGGAAGAGATCAAAGAATTTACTATTTCAATCTAAAAGAGATTCCAGATAACAAGTTTGGAACAAACAATCCAATCCCTTTCCGTATTGTGGACCAGAATATTGGTTTGGATATTGATACAGCGATTCGTTGCAATGGAGCATATTCGTTCAAAATCACAAATCCTGTCTTGTTTTATCAAAATGTGTGTGGAAACGTGGAAGAAAATTATGAAAGAGAGAGCATCTCTGGACAGCTTCGCACTGAATTTGTTTCTGCCTTACAGCCTGCGTTTGCAGAAATTAGCGAAAAAGGAATTCGTCCAAATATGATTCCTTCTTATGCAGATGATTTAGAAGAATTAATGCATAAAGAGTTAACAAAGCAATGGGATCAGCTACGTGGAATATCTATCATATCCATTGCATTAAATCCAATTACAATTCCAGAAGAAGATGCATTGATGATTAAAGAACTACAAAAAGCAGCAGTATTAACAAATACACGCATGGCAGCAGCTACCCTTGCTACGGCACAAGCAGATGCAATGAGAAGCGCAGCAGAAAACCCGAACGGAGCTATGATGGGATTCATGGGAATGGGAATGGTAGGACAAGCTGCAAATGTTCAAAATTTATATGCAATGAGTGAACAGGAGGCAATGTCTCAGAGTTGGGTATGTGGTTGCGGAACTACCAATTCAGGCAATTTCTGTTCCAATTGTGGCAAGCAGAAGAAAATTTGTTCAAAATGCGGATTTGTAGTAACTGGAAACTTTTGTACGAATTGCGGAACAAAAACGGAAGATTAAAAGAAGTAGGTAAGAAATGTTTAACACTTTAAATGATTAAAGGATGTGAAGACGCTCGGGTTTCTTAGAAAGGAGTACACGCTTGAGTTTTACATGCAAACAGTGCGGTTCTTCCGTACACTACGATATCGAAAAACAAAAATTAAAATGCCAAAACTGTAATGCGTTATATCAATTAGAAGAATATAATAATGACAGCAATTTAGCCCTTCATTCATGCTCCTCTTGTGGGGGAGCGATTGTCACAGAAGAAAATGCATTAACAGCTGCAACCATTTGCCCTTATTGCGGTTCTCCAGTTATGATCAAAAGTGCATTTGAAAGAGAATTCAAGCCAGATGCCATCCTGCCCTTTCAAGTAACAAAGAAGCAGGTTATGGACGCTTATCGGGAACAGTATGAGGGAAAACTATTAATTCCGCCAGACTTCAAATCAGAAAGCAAAGTAGAATCCATTCAGGGATTATACGTTCCCTTTTGGATGCATGACTTTCAATTAAGCGGTGATGCGAGGTTAACAATCCCAGATAAAGGTAGAAGAAATTATCATTACACGGCATCCTTTATTGGCGTGCCAATAGATGGTTCAGAAAAAATTGAGAATGCCTTAATGGAGTCTATCGAACCTTTTGACCTTTTTCACAAAGAAAAAGAGTTCCATGCGGGATACTTGTCCGGTTTCTCATCTGATCGTTATGATGTAGATGAAGCGTCAGGGAGGGCTAATGTTCTGAATCGAATTAAATCAACTATTAAAATGCTGTTTCATACTAATGTGGGTTGCAAAGATGCACAATTGAATCCAGAAATGTCATACGACAAACATAAGGTAAAACTGGTTTTGTGTCCGGTTTGGATTGTCAGTACGAAGTACAAAGATGGAAAAATATATCAATTTGTAATGAACGGACAAACAGGAAAGAACGCAGGTAATTTTCCAATAGATAAGACAATGTCAAGAATCTGGGTTAGCGCAAACATACTATTTTGGGGCATGATTACTCTTGCGCTTGCGTTGTTTATGTGATGAGGAGGTGTAATGCATGAAACGATTTTTAAGAGGAGTGGATCCAGTAGTATTGTTAATCTGTATGATTGCATATGGCTTAGTTATTTTGATTGTGTACAAGCAGCTTGGTTCTATGGTGCGTTTTCCAAACTATGAAAAAGTTTACATTGTGCTAGGTGCAATCGTTGCAACTATCATAACCTCCTTATTGGCTAGGTTTTTGGAAGTTTTAAAGCTAAAAAAAATTAGAAAACATAAATTAGCAGCAAACTATGTTTCTGATTTTAAATATTACGAAATCCATTAGGAAAATTAGACATCGCATTATGCGGTGTCTTTTTTAAACCATGTTTTTTTAATGAAGGCCAAAAAAGGAACTGGGTTCTTTTTTTAGAAACAAAATGTAACCTATTTTTCATATTTATATAGAAACAATTTTCAATGAATGGAAGGAAAAAAGATATGAAGATTATGAAAAGGAACGGGAAAGAAGTAAAATTTAACAAGACGAAAATCGAAGAAGCAATTCGAAAAGCAAACACAAGCGTGGATCAATTTGAACAGGCAACGCCATTGCAAATCACAATGATTGCAACATATATCGAATGCATTTGCAAAGACATGAATCATATTCCAACAGTAGAAGATATACAGGATATGGTGGAAGACAAATTGATTCAGTTTGATAGAATTAAGTTATCTAAGAATTATACCAAATATCGTTACAAACGTGAACTTGCAAGAAAAGCAAACACAACCGATAATCAGATTTTGTCATTGTTAGATTGTGCAAATGAAGATGTGAAACAAGAAAACTCAAACAAAAATCCTACCATTGCATCCACACAAAGAGATTACATGGCTGGGGAAGTAAGTAAAGACCTTTCAAAAAGGTTGTTACTTCCTGCAGATGTGGTACAGGCTCACGAGGATGGTATCATTCATTTTCATGACATGGATTACTTCAGCCAGCGTATCAAGAACTGCTGCCTGATAAATTTGGATGATATGCTCCAAAATGGAACGGTTATCTCAAAAACCATGATTGAACGCCCGAAGAGCTTTTTGACTGCATGTACCATCGCAACTCATATTGTCGCACAGGTGGCAAGTAATCAGTATGGGGGGCAGACGTTTAGCTTGGCGCATCTTGCAAAATTTGTGGATGTGAGCAGAAAGAAAATCCGAAAACAGGTAGAAGAGGAGTTAGAGGGTATCCCTTGTACAAGAAAAGAAATGGATCGAATCACAGAAACAAGACTTCGTAGAGAAATCAAAGCAGGTATCCAGGAAATCCAGTACCAGCTCATTACACTCATGACAACCAATGGACAGGCTCCTTTTGTAACCATGTGTTTGTATTTAAATGAAGCAAAGGACGAGCGTGAAAAAAAGGATTTAGCAATGTGCATCGAAGAAGTGTTAAATCAGAGAATTCTTGGAGTAAAAAATGAAAAGGGTGTGTATATCACACCAGCATTTCCAAAATTAGTGTATGTCCTTCAGGAAAATAATATCAAACAAGGTATGGAGTATTTTTACCTTACGGAGCTTGCAGCGAAATGTACAGCAAAACGTATGGTTCCTGATTATGTATCTGAGAAGATAATGATGACGCTAAAGGGAGATATTTTCCCCTGTATGGGATGCAGATCCTTCCTTACGCCAGATAGATTCACAGATGCAGGTATTGGAAACATTGCAAGTGCACTGAATTATGTGGAAGGAGAGCATAAGTACTATGGTCGCTTCAATCAAGGCGTTGTCACGATTAATCTTCCGGATGTTGCTTTATCATCAAGAAAAGACATGGAACAGTTTTGGAAGATTTTTGATGAACGCTTAGAGTTGTGCCACAAGGCTTTGCGTTGCCGCCATGAGCGTCTGAAAGGAACATTATCTGATATTTCTCCAATTCACTGGCAGCATGGAGCAATTGCAAGATTGAAACCGGGAGAGCCCATTGATAAGTTGCTATACGATGGATACTCTACCATTTCTCTTGGATACGCAGGATTGTATGAATGTGTGAAATACATGACAGGAAAATCTCATACAATAGAAAAAACGTTTGCATTATCTGTTATGCAGCATTTAAATGATGCTTGTGCAAAATGGAAAGAAGAAGAAAATATCGATTACTCTGTATATGGAACTCCGCTGGAAAGCACAACATACAAGTTTGCAAAATGCTTAAAGAAACGTTTTGGCGTGATTGATGGTGTCACAAATAAAAACTATATAACGAACAGTTATCATGTGCATGTAACAGAACCAATCAACGCCTTTGATAAGTTGAAATTTGAATCTGAATTTCAACCATTATCTCCAGGAGGTGCAATCTCCTATGTAGAGGTCCCTAATATGCAGAACAACATTCCGGCAGTCATTGCTTTGATTCAGTGTATCTACGATAACATCATGTATGCGGAATTAAACACAAAGTCTGATTACTGCCAGGAATGCGGATATGATGGAGAGATTCAAATTGTAGAAGATGAGGATGGAAAACTTCTTTGGGAATGTCCGAATTGTGGTAATCGTGATCAGAACAAGATTAATGTATCTCGACGCACGTGTGGCTACATAGGTACGCAGTATTGGAACCAGGGACGAACCCAAGAGTTGAAGGACAGAACTCTGCATCTTTCTACTCGAAGCGATGTTTCAATTAAAGATTTCTAAAAACTTTTTCGGATTTTTGTAACAAAAATGAACATTATTTCCGAGACGGTGTAGATAAGCCATCAGCCATGTAAATACAATGGTTTTCGAGGTTTTGGGGTAATATGCCGTGTGTCAAATGTGTCAAAACTTTTGTGACAAAAGTAAACAGAAATCATTCAAGGAGGTAGCGATATGAATTATGCTCAAGTGTTTATGTGCGATATTGCAAATGGTCCTGGATGCCGGACCAGTCTATTCGTTTCAGGATGTACACATCATTGTAAGGAATGCTTTAATGAAATGGCCTGGGATTTTAATTATGGGAAAGAATTTAATCAGTGCGTGCAGGATAAGTTGATTGAGGAAAGCAAAAGCCCTTATATCGACGGATTCACTTTCCTCGGCGGGGAACCAATGGAGATTGTGAATCAGAAAGCGCTACGTCCATTCATTGAGAGGATCAAAAAAGAACTTCCTGATAAGAACATTTGGCTCTATTCTGGATACACTTATGAGGAACTCTCAGATTCTAGCAACAAGATGTGCCACAGTGAAGACACCGATCCTATCTTAGCAATGATCGACGTGCTTGTTGACGGAGAATTCGACTTAAAGAAGAAAGATGTTACTCTTAAATTCAGAGGTTCTTCAAACCAGCGTGTAATTGACATTCCAGCAACCAGAGAAAGAGGCAGTATCGTACTCAGTAAATATGGAGAAAAAGATATAATCTAACTGGTACCGCAACAATCAAAGTTGGTGACATCACAAACGGGAATACATGGATATCAAAATAGGATTAGTTGGATAACCCAAAATGTGGTATAACAATAAGAAAGAATCTCATAAGAGGTTCTTTTTTATTTTGTGATTAGATTCATTTGATAACAGTTGATTTTTGCTGATTTTCGAATGAACTTATCCAGCGGATTTCCATCATTACTATACTTCGGCTTCATTCGTTGCTCTTTTTTTCTCTCCCAAGGAATGACTCTCATAGAACAGTGTTGGTTAAAATGGTCTGCTGGCTGTAGTACAATAATCAAGATATCCACTATAGCTGTAATTGCCCAGTTCCCAATGTTCCCTATTGCCATTAATAGGATGAACATGAAAATGGCAAATCCCCACTGAAGGCCATCCTCTACAGTGATAATACCCATGATGATCACATACAGGATAAACATAAACCCAGCGAATAATGATCCAATCTCATGATCATCTAAGTAAACTGCTAAACGGAATAATTTAGCAAATGGCCATGTCAACACATAACCAATCTTTTTCATTATTTTCATCATTATCTATAACACCTCATTTAAAATTTCTTTTTTTATGAGCATATTATAGCATATCCATTTGCCTCCTGTTTTTTACAACTGAAATTTCTTGATTCTTTCCGATATCCATCTATAATCTTTATCTTCTTTCTATGAGAAAATGGAAGAGTGCGAAAAAGGAACCGGGTTCCTTTTCTTAAAAAGGCACACCAATCGGCATGCCTTTTCCTGTCATTAAAACTTATAAATGGATACTCCACCAAGGCCATACACCTTGTTAGAAGGTTTGTTAGGTTCCATTGACTTGATTGTATCTTCAAACATGTACATTCGACTGTCAATCATGTCAAGAAGATGCAACATCTGAGCTTCCATTGTTCTCGGAACAGAAATCGCTCCCCACTCCAAATTTCCATGGTGTGCTGCAATCATATGCTGTAGCTGAACAACAATGTCTGTTGGAACGTTCAACTTTGTTCCATATTCCTGAATCATATTCATGCCAATGTATGCATGTCCAAGCAAGGATCCGTCTCTTGTATAATCTGCAACTCCCAACTCATTGGTATCCAACTCCTTCAACTTTCCAATGTCATGTAACAGTGTTCCTGCAATCATAATATTGCGGTCAAGGGTAGGGTACAAGTCACACTGAGCATCTGCATTTTCCATCATCCGATACATATGATACAAAAGACCACCATACAATGCATGATGATTTCCTTTTGCAGCTGACCAGTACAGTAACTGCTCTTTATGATTTGCTAAAATCTCTTCGGTCAAAACCTTAACATAGTCATTATCCATCTTACTCACACGATCCATGATTTTATCAAATGTCTCTTTGCAATCAATTGGAGCTTTTGGAATAAATTCTGTAATTGGTTTTGCAGAATGAAGCACGGAATCCGCATCGTATGTCAAATCAGTACCGTACATGGATGATTTCACATTAAGTCTTACAACAGAATTTTTCAAGTGTTCGTAATCCACAAGAACGGAATCCCACTTCTTAACCTCAACTGTCATATCTCCATCAGTAACGGTAAGAACAGTATATGATTTACCAGTCTTTGTTTCACGTTCTTCCACGTTTAACAAAAGCACATCCACCTGCTCTCTAATTCCCATATCCAAGTCTTTTAATTTCATCATTGATTCCTCCTCCTATTATCTAAAATACTTATTTCGAAAGAAATATGAAAGATTTCGATTTATTTCATATTTTTACTGTAAAGATTTCATTACAGGAGGAAAACGAACATGAAGAAAGGAACAATTACAGAAATGTATTTTGATGTGGTTTTTGACAGAGAGGTGACAAGAGAGCATTATATCTCACCAGGTTCTTACACTTTTGTATCTAATGGAAAGTCTTATCAATTTGATTTTTTTGCCAGTGAGGGTGGAATTGATAAGGATAATCCAAAAGTTGTTCATTATCATGTCTTTGATTTTGACGGAGAATACTCTGATAACATGGATGATTTTTGTGCAGATGCATTGGAAAAGATTGAAGAGTTTTTTATTTACACTGGAGAATACGATGATTCAGAATTAATTCCGGTCAGAATCAAAAATCTTTCCATTGTCCAGTCAGGTGTAATTACGAGAGTGAGTCGTTTTCTGTTGAATTCCATCGAGTTCTAGAAAGAGAAGAAGAGATGCACGTTGGTGTGTCTCTTTTTTTGTAATTATATTTCTCGTTTTCAGCGATATTTTTATTGAAAAATTCAAAAAAGGAGGAAATGAAAATGGACACAATACTCAAACAAGATATGGTAAATGCTGATGGCAAAACGCAGTATGACATGTACGCAAAGCGTGTCCTCTCAAACAAGAAGATTTTGGCATACATTTTGCACAGAGTCGCACATGAGTTGTCAGACTTATCTGTGGATGAAATTGTCGAATGTATTGAAAATGATCCATCGGTAAGCAAAATTCCGTTAATGCCAAACATTGTCGGCGCAAAACAGGAAGATCAAGTAGCCGGCGAGGGAACCATATACTTTGACGTACGATTCACCATTCTTCGAAATGAAACAGATCTGAAAATCTTATGCGATGTGGAACCTCAAAAAGACTACTATCCAGGGTATCATATCGTCACGAGAGGAATCTTTTATTGCACTCGCATGTTGTCAGCACAAGTAGGAACCGAATTCATGATTTCCAATTATGATGAGATGAAAAAGGTATATTCCATTTGGTTGTGCTTTAACTCGCCAAAGAAAGTTGGAAATGCAATTACTAGATATTTTATCCAAAAGGAAGATATCTTGGGACATACCGATGTCGATCCATTTGCATACGACAAGCTGGAGGTCGTGCAAATCTGTCTAGATGAAGATGCGCACGAACAGGAAGACGAGCTCATTCGACTTCTTAATACCGTATTTTCTACGAAAAAATCATTCCACGAGATTGAAAATATTGTAGAAAATGAGTATAATATACCTATGAACAGTAGTTTTGGAGAGGAGGTCCAAAAGATGTGTAATTTAAGTGAAGGTATTGAGCAAAGAGGCATTGAAAAGGGCATCCAACAAGGTATGAAAGAAGGTATTCAACAAGGCATACGCACTGGTTATCAATCATTATATCAACTGATGCAAGCAAAAGCGATTACACTGGATCAAGCATTAGATGCTGTTAATAACAAAGACGATTTTAAAGAATGGTTGTCTTTACAAAAATAATGTTCAAAGAAAACGAGATGCACGTTGGTGTGTCTCTTTTTTTGCATAGAAAGGAACGTAGTTGCTTTTCGCGGATTTTTTCCTTAATTTTCTCCATATTCTTTCTGTAAAGAACATTTTTCAATAACAGGAGCTTCCTGTATAATTCAAATATAAGGAATTCCAAGAAAGAAGGTTGAGAAA
>ERZ791834.1280-NODE-1280-length-12297-cov-2.84259_pt1 | contig 12297 bp, 9 predicted proteins | sample MGYA00510293_ERZ791834 | MGnify/ENA primary metagenome ERZ791834 (study PRJEB30046, sample SAMN00715253) | human gut metagenome | study: EMG produced TPA metagenomics assembly of the A metagenome-wide association study of gut microbiota in type 2...
CCACGTGGCGGAAGAGGACTGATCAAAGCAGTGGTAAACCAGAGTACGATCCCTGTCATCGAGACCGGAACCGGAAACTGTCATATCTATGTGGACGAGACTGCAGATCTTCAGATGGCAGCGGATATTGTGATTAATGCAAAGACCCAGCGTGTGGGCGTATGCAATGCATGCGAGTCCCTTCTTGTAAACCGCAAGGTGAAGGACGATTTCCTGCCGGTACTGGCCGGACGCCTTAAGGAAAAGCATGTGGAGGTCCGCGCAGATGAAGCGGCAAAGGCTCTGATGCCGGGAGCAGTTCCTGCAACAGAAGAGGACTGGGGAACTGAATATCTTGACTATATCCTTTCTGTAAAGGTAGTGGATTCCGTGGAGGAAGCCATTGCACATATCAATAAATATAATACAAAGCATTCGGAGGCTATCATTACCAATGATTATACCCATGCCCAGAAATTCCTGGATGAGGTAGATGCAGCAGCAGTTTATGTGAACGCTTCTACCAGATTCACCGATGGAAATGAGTTTGGATTCGGTGCGGAGATCGGGATCAGTACCCAGAAGCTCCATGCAAGAGGCCCAATGGGACTCCTTGCACTGACCACCACCAAGTATATCATTTATGGTAATGGACAGGTACGTCCGTAACAAAAATAAAGTAAAGCGGGTTTTTCGGTCCGCTTTACTTTTTTGAAGTGTTGTGCTATACTTTTTTGTAATTGGATTTAAAAAGACTAACTCATAACAGGAGGACTTATAAATGAAAAAAAAGCAGCTTTTTGCAGTCCTGCTTGCAGGTTCCATGACTGTTGGAATGGCACCTGCCGCAGCGTTTGCCGCTGAAGATACCGGAGCGGTAACAGAGGCAGAAGCACCGACTGCAGACGAGAATACAGAAACACCAGATGATGGAGCAGCTGTGGATGACCAGTCCCAGAGTGAAGCCGACGCCCAGGCAGAGGCAGAAGCCCAGGCAGCGGCTCAGGCTCAGGCAGAGGCAGCAGCCCAGGCCCAGGCGGAAGCAGAGGCACAGGCAGCAGCCCAGGCTCAGGCGGAAGCAGAGGCACAGGCAGCAGCTCAGGCTCAGGCGGAAGAGGCGCAGCAGGAGCAGCAAACTACTGCGGCAGATGCAACGGTTACTACTGCGGCAGAACTTCAGGTAGCGATTAATAATGCACCTGATTTTTCAGGGTCTATTGATGATAGTGATTTATATACATCTGCTTATAAGATTCTGATCAGTGCGTCGTTTAATCTCACAGATACTATTACCGTTCCTGCTAATAAAAATATTGCAATTTTTGGTGCAACAAATGCTACAACTGTAGTTGGACGTGGAAGTGTTGCAGGTGATATGTTCAAGGTGAGTGCAGGAAGTATTTTGTCCATGACACAGAATGAAGGTGACGGTTCCTCAGAAATCGGTAAACTTTCTGTTGAAGGTAATAAAAACGACGGAACCGCAGCAGATGGATCGATCGTTTCTGTAGAAGCTGGCGCTAAATTTGTGATGACGACAGGCGTTACTCTTTCTAAGAATGTCTCTACTGCAGCAGGTGCGGCAGTTAAAAACAGCGGTAAACTTGTGATTACAGGTGGCGAGATCAAAGATAATGTATCTACAGGTGGAGCTGTTTACAGCACAGGTACGATTTCCCTGGAACAAGGAACGAATGCTGCAGCAGACGAACCGAAGATTATCGAGAACTATACAAGCGGAGATAAGAGCGTAAAATCCAATATCGTATTAGGACAGCAGGATCAGAGTGCAGGAAGTATCATCATTGCCGGCGCATTTGAGAATCAGAATATTGGATATTCCGTAGAGAATCCGACAGTTGACTATACAGTTTTCCAGAAACCTGAATCTTTAGCTGCGGATGCATTTGCAAAAGCAGTTAATGCGATGAGCTATGAAGGCGACCAGAGTTATGGAATAAATACAGCTACAGGTCAGCTTGTTTCTAACAAACCAACGATTACTATTGATAGTGCTACAAGTGAAGAAGCAAATACTGTTTCTGTAACCTTCACATCTGATAAAGCAGGTACATATTACTATAAATATGTTGCAAAAGGTGCGGAAGCTCCGACTATCGAGAAAGCTATAGAAGGTGGAACGGTTAAGGCAGGAGAAACCACTTCCCTGAAACTTACCAATGTCACAGACAAGACTATTGACCTTTATATATGGGTAAAAGAAAGTGAAAGTGGTAACAACATTGTTGGTGAAGGTGTAAAGAAGGAGATTGCAGTAACCCAGGCACAGAATCCAGACAATCCGAAACCGGCAGCACCAAAGGTTACTAAAATCAGCGCAAAGAGAAAAACTGCAACAACTGCAGAAGTAGTTCTTCAGTCCGATAAGAGTGGTACATGCTATTATAAATGGGTGGCAAAGGGAGCGGATAAACCTTCCATTAGCACAACTAAAGACAGCAATATTGAGATCACTGAAAACAAAGATTTTAAGATTGATCTGAAAAACCTGAAAGGTGATGCGATTGATCTCTATGTACAGGTAGTAGCGAAAGATGGATCAGAGTCAGCAGTAACAAAGATTGCAACTGTTACTTTGAAAGAAACAGCGAAAACACCTGCGAAGATTTCCAACGTAAGCTACAAATGGAAAGGTCATACATCTGCTACTGTAACTATGCGTTCTGATAAAGCTGGTGTGTACTATTATAAATGGGTAAATCGTGGTTCCAAAGCTCCGACAGTTGATAAAATGAGCAAGGGAAAAAATGTTTCTGCAAATAAGGATTTCACGATCAGTTTGAAAGATTTGGATGCAAACAATGCAATTGATGTTTATGTGAGCATCAAAGGAACTGATGGAACTGTAAGTACACCAAAGAAGATTGCATTGGATGAAGCTAAGCGTCCGGCAAATGTCAGATGGGTTGGATTTTCATGGATCAACCATACATCTGCGAATGTTACTCTTATTTCGAATAAGAGCGGTACCTGTTATTATAAATGGGTTTCTCGTAACAGTGATGGCACGTCTGCCACTCCGAAAGATCTTACATCTACCGGAAAACAGACAACGTTTACTGCTGATAAGAAATTTAATATCGGTCTTGAGGATTTAGACTCTGACAATCCAATTGATCTTTATATCCAGATCAAAGATAAGAATGGTGTTTTGACGAATCCATTGAAAATAGCATTTAAAGAAGATTCCAGACCGAAAGTTGCAGATCCAACTCCGACTAACACACCGAATGCATACATCCCGGATGTAAAAGAGAGCATAGTACAGGGACTGGACGAGGCAATTCAGTTCTATCCGAATCAGTTCTATGAATTTACTGTGATCGGTGCAGGAACAACCAACCAGGATCCAAATGAGGGTGATGTGAAGTGGGTTCCGGTTTACTGGAGTACAGCTGCAAACCCAACCCAAAGCCAGATGCATACAGCATGGAAGATTGGTTCCGCCAAGGGAATCAACAAAGACGCTACATACAACCTGTATGTATTCTTCCAGAAATACATCTACACCGGTGGTCAGTGGCAGCAGACAGATACTATTGAATCTGCGGTATATCAGTTTAAATCTGCAAAACTGACACCTACCGGAACTCCGGGAGCAGATGGTTCATATGGCGGCGGTCAGACAGGCTCTAATCCGGACGCAACAATAACAGGAGAGGCATCCGCAACATCCTCCAACGGAGGCAACGGAACCAGATCCAGAAACGCAGTATCAACAGCTGATAACTCACCGGTCGGAACCATGTCCGCACTGGCAGTGGCATCACTTCTTGCAGGTGGATATGTGATCGTGAGAAGAAGAAAAAAAGATATTTAAACGCACAATAGCCAAAGTAGCATAAGAAATAAAAAAATCACCGGTTTTCCGAAAGAACAGGAAAGCCGGTGATTTTTTTATAAAGATAAATTTACAGATTCTTTTTCTTATAGATAAACCAGGAAGCTGCAATACTGAATGCAATAAGATAGACTGTCAGGATCAGGATACTGAGGTAATTGACTCCACCGCCGGAAGCAATGGTACGAATCAGATGACTGGTCTGTGACAATGGAAGAGCAGCTACAAAATTCCCAAGAAAGCCCGGGATCTTCTCTGTAGAGAAGAAGGTGTTGCACAAAAAAGCCATTGGCATAATGATATAGTTGGAAAAACGAGGTACATCCGCATGGTTTTTTGCAAGGAAAGAAACCACAACACCGATGGCAGAAAATACAGCACCGTTGAGGAACATCACCAGTAATGACCATCCGTTGAACACAAGACCGGTTCCGATCGGCATAGTCAGAAGAAGAATGATCCCTCCTGCATAAAGCCCACGGAGACTGCCTCCGATGATCTGTCCGGCAATAAACTGCCACAGAGGTGTCGGAGATATCATAACCTGGTCAAAGGCTTTCTCATAAAGGCGCTGCACATTCAGATTCTGTGCGATAGCATTAAAGCTTCCGTTCATCGTAGTCAGTGAAACCACACCGGGGATCAGGAAATTCAGATAAGGCTCCCCATGTGAGGAGGTCTGTATCCCCATTCCAAAAACGATCAGATACATCAGTGGCGCGATCATAGCTGCCAGTGTGATCTTATAGAAATCCCTTCGGAACTCCACCCATTTTTCCCATAAAATAGTAAGTATTCCCATGATAATTCATCGTCCATTCTGTTAAATTATAAGATATGTGGCTGACGCCGGCTTATCGCTGCATCAGATGCCTGCCAGCGCGCTCCACAAAAACATCCTCCAGAGTTGTCTCACGAAGGGTGCACTGTCCGTCCAGGGAGGACAGAAAAGAGATGGCCTCTTCCCGGCTGTGGAAGTAGTGGCTTTTTGCCCCCTCCGGTGTTTCCTGATCTACGGTGTATTTGCCCAGGCTGTCGATCAGGCCCGACGGAGTATTGATCTCCTCCAGCTTTCCGTGATCCATAAGTGCTACCCGGTTGCAGAGAGACTGTGCCTCTTCCATATAGTGGGTTGTAAGAAGAATAGTCAGGTTTTTTCCGTTCAGCTGACGGAGAAGATTCCACATCTGTCGTCTGGAAAGCGCGTCCATGCCTGCGGTGGGCTCGTCCAGAAGAAGGATCTCCGGACTTGTGAGAAGTGCCCGGCATACCATAAGCTTTCGTTTCATACCACCGGAAAGCTTCCTTACAGTCCGCTTACGGAAGGGAAGAAGCCCGCAGAAATCCAGAAGCTCTTCGGTTTTCCGTTTGATCTCTTTTCGTGGCATGAAATAAAGACGGCCCTGATATTCCATGATCTCATCCATGTTCATATCCTGGCGCATGGAGTATTCCTGAGTGATCACGCTGATCTTGCGTTTCAGATCCGGTCGGTTGCGTCCAAGTGTCTGCCCGTCAATGAGGATTTCGCCCTCTGTGGGCAGGAGCAGAGTGGAAAGCAGACTGATCGTGGTGGTTTTTCCGGCACCGTTGGGCCCCAGCAGACCAAAAAATTCGCCGGTTTCTATGCGAAGATCCAGAGAATCCACAGCCGTAAAACTGTCGAATTTTTTTGTGAGATTTTTTGTTTCGATCATCTCTGTTCATTTCCTTTCGTTTGTATGCAAATTTCACTCTATTATACTGGAAAAGAAGAGACATTTCAACAACTCTGAGATGTTCTTTACAGAAAAGGAGCGTTGTGCTATAGTGATACGAAGGAAAAACAGAAAACGGAGAGAGAACCATGAAACACAGGATGAGAACAATAATGCTGATTCTTCTGACTATGCTGCTGCTATGCCCTATACAGGTTCTGGCTGCAGATGGAGAGAACGCAGTGAAGACAGATCTGGAGGACGGAGAATATTCCATACAGGTGGAGCTGGAAGGCGGAAGCGGAAAGGCCAGCGTTTCTTCTCCCACGCTGATGCTGGTAAAAGAGGGGAAGATGTATGCACGGCTCCAGTGGAGCAGCTCCAACTATGATTATATGATCGTAGATGGGGAAAAATATCTCAATGAGAGTGAGGAAGGCAGAAATTCTGTTTTTACTGTCCCGGTAACTGTCCTGGATGATAAGATGGAAGTGATCGCAGATACACTGGCTATGGGTGCCCCTCATGAGATCGATTATACACTGACCTTTTATGAGGCTTCTATTGGCTCCAAGGGCCAGCTACCTCAGGAGGCAGCGAAAAGAGTGGTTGCAGTTGCGCTGGTGATCATCATCGGCGGCGGTATCCTGAATTATTTTGTAAACAAAAGGAATCGGTGTTAAACCGGTTCTTTTTTTATGCCCTTTCGCATAATATACATAATAATGAACATGTATAAAGACGGAAGGAAGGGAACATCATGGATACAGTACAGGATAAAACCTACGAAGCAATTTATTATTCACTGTGGGAGGCTGCCAGGCGTTACAGCGGCTTTACGCAGTTTCGGGTGATCGGAAAAAGCCACGATGACCGGATGATCCCTATGCTGGAGATCGGACATGGAGATGCCTGTATTTTCTGTGTGGCCGGCTTTTCCGGAACGGATGGACAGATGACGGACAGGCTTACCAGGATGGCACTGGAGCTTTGCAGGATATATGAATGCAACTGGACCGTGGACGAGCTTTATGAGGTAAAAAAGCTCCTGGATCAGACCAGGCTTTGTATCATACCGGTGGTCAATCCGGATGGATATGAGATCTGCCGGAAGGGCTACAATACCGTGCGAAATCCCATTTTCCGTCAGATGCTGAAAATGCAGGATGTTCCCTGTGATGAATTCGAGGGAAATGCAAGAGGAATGGATACTGCACGGAATTTTCCCACCACCTTCTGCAGCAGAAAAAAGATCCATCAGCAGCCTGCCAGTGAAAATGAGACACGGGCGCTGATCCGGATCTTTCAGGAATACGGAGGACGTGGCCTGCTGGTTTTCTGTGGATATGGGAAAAAGGTGGTTTATTACCGGCGGGATCAGAATTTTTCCACTGGTCAGAGATGCTACCGTCTTGCACGTCACTTAAAAAAATGTACTAGGGGAAAGCTGGAGCAGCTGGCAATAGAACGAGAAGTGCAGAACGGGCGAAGGAGCACAGGCAGGCCGGAACAGTATTACGGAGAAATGATCCGTCAGCCGGCTTTCCGGATCGAATTGCCGGTAAATTCCGGAAATAAAGAAGAGGAAGAACGGGAAATCCGTGATCTGCTGCTCCTTCCATTGGAATATATTTACTCTCTGGTACAGCTGTAAAAAAATCTGGCGTTGTGCGGATGCAGGGTCTGTCAGCTTATGAAGAATAGGGTGGCAGACATACCCGCTGAGAAACCAGTGTCGAATCCTGTCGGACGAATTTGATTGACTTCCGAGGCTGCGAACCCTATAATAACATCATCTGAAACAAATCTTTTTTAACAAATGTTGCAGGAATTCTTTCATCTCTGTATGTGATGAGAGGAACTGCACATCTGAGCATATCTGCTCGAATAATTTCCATTCAGTATTTTTGCTGTATTATCATTTTGATCATGCTTGTCCCCACTTCAAGATCTGTGAGTTTAAGTGATGGGAGCATGTTGCAAACTGCCATATTAACTGCTATACAGGGAGGACTTTTTTATGGCTCAATTTATGTGGAGCAGGTCTCCGCCGGAATTTTTCTGATGTCCGAACACTGTTTCTTTCCCTGCAGAGGGAAGTGATCATCAAATATCGTATATAGAACAGAATACAGGAATGAAAACATTTTTTCGATGTATCGGCAACACGGTTCTTGGGCTGATGCTGGTGACAGCATTGGTACTTTTAATTCCCGGACTTTTCGGGATCCGGCCCTATGTGGTCTATTCCGGTTCCATGGAACCTGAGATTCCAACCGGAGCTGTGGTTTTTACAAAGGAAGGAGAGTTTTCTCCGAAAAAGGGAGATATCATTACTTTTCATAACGGAGATACCGTTGTCACCCACAGAGTGGTAAAAAAAGAAAAGGATATCTTTATCACAAAAGGTGACGCCAACAAGACAGAAGATCCTGTTCCCGCAGAGGCGTCACAAATCATCGGGCGGGTAGTCTTTCACCTGCCTTATCTGGGCTACGTGATCCATTTGCTGAAAGCCCGGATCCCTTTTGCCGCAGTTTGCATTGCGGCATGTCTGTCAGTACTCTTTGATCTGGCATATACCCCAAAAAAGAAAAAAATACAGGGAGGAATTTAATCATGATGAAAAACAGAAAACTGGTAAAAGGAATCGCACTTGCTGCTGTGATCACTGCACTGGCAGCCGGAGGAACAGCGGCATATCTTACGGATTTTGAAACGGCAACCAACAGCTTTACCGTAGGAAAAGTGGATATCGACCTGGATGAGCCTAACTGGAAACCGGAGGACAATACAGATCTGGTTCCTACTCAGGTGATTCGGAAGGACCCCTATGTATCAAATAAAGGAGTAAATGAAGCATTTGTATATCTGGAAGTTTCTGTTCCGGTCCGAAATGTGATCACGGCAGCCAAGGATGGCACCAGGAATGCGCTTGCAAAAACAGAGCTGTTCAGCTTCACCAAAAACAAGGACTGGACACAGCTGGAGCGGACCGAAGTGGGGCAGAATATGGTCTACACCTATGCATATAACCACATCCTGAAGCCGGGAACAAAGACAACAACTCTTTTTGATACAGTAACCTTTGCCAATATCATCGAAGGTCAGCTGGATACACAGCAGATCGATATGCCGGTACGGGCTTATGCGATCCAGGCTACCAATACCGGTGATGACAAGACTACGGTTCTGGAGCAGGCAACTGCTGCTTACCAGAAATATGTAAATCAGAATAAAGGACAGGCCGGTGGTGTCACGAAATGAATAGATTAAAAAGACCCGCTTTTTTTCTCCTGACAACAGGGCTCCTGTGTGCAACAGGGACTGCGGCGTATTTTTCAGATTTCGAAAAAAAGATAAATTCTGCTGCTGTGGGGTATGTGACAACGGAGATCGAGGAGGATTTTCCGGATCCTACACCTACGCCTATGGAGAATGGTCCGTCCTACAGAAAAGAGATCCGGATCGGGAATTTTTCCGGCAGTGTGAAAGGGTTCCAGGCAGACTGCTATGTGAGGATGTCCCTTTCCTACTCCAATGACGATATCGGCAGAGGCGTGAAATTAACAGGTCTGGATACGGCAAACTGGGTGTATAACAGTCAGGACGGCTATTATTACTACCGCAAAAAAATATCCGAGGGAGAAAAAACAGCTCCTCTGTGTACCGGATTTCAGATTGATCCCCAGAAGATCGATGATACTTATAGGGACAGCATTAAAGATTTTGAGATCAATGTTTATGAGGAAGCTGTACAGGCAGAAGGATTTTCAGATTATGAAAGTGCGTGGAGGTATTTTTTAGATCCGATTCCTGCTCAGGCAGAAAGGAGGGGAAATGCTTGAAGAAACACCTTAAAGTCCTGCTGGCAGGTGCTGTTATAGCAGGCAGTATCCTGGCGTGCACGGCTGCTTATGCCAGATTTTCAGATTCCGTGACAGTGACCAATCACATAGCAGTGGGAGATATCAATATTTCTCTCAGGGAACTGGAAAAAAAGGACGGCAGAGAAATGAAATATCAGGATCGCCGGATCGTTCTTCCGGGAGATGAGATATCCAAGATCCCCAGGATCACCAATCATTCAGAGCCATGCTGGGTAAGGGTGAAGATTTCTTATACAGATGATCTGGAAGGTTTGGATGGTCTGGATGACAGGAATCTTACAGGAATGTCACCGAGATGGATCCGGAAGGGAGAGTATTTTTATTATACCAGGAAGCTGGAACAGGGAGACAGCGTGGATATTTTTACCGGTGTGACTGTACCATCCCAATGGGATGAATCCTACCAGGATAAGAAGCTGGGGATCACCATCGTGGCAGATGCTGTCCAGGCGGCAAATTTTGCACCGGATTTCCGTGCCATGTCACCCTGGGGAAATCAGAAGATCTTAAGATGTATCCACGATACCGATGGTCTTGTGGTTCAGAAAAAAAGTCCGGTGGATCTGAAGGTGGAGTTTGAAGGAAATGCGCACAAACTGATCGCGGCTCCGGAAGACTTTTTTTCCGGATTTTCAACGGCAATGCCGGGAGATGTTTTTCATGATTCTGTAGAGATCAGTAACACAACGGAGCATGCAGCAGAGATATTCTTCCGTACATCACCGGAATGTAAATCGGTAAAGGATCAGGAATTTCTGAAGAAGCTGAAACTGGTGATCACCATGAATCATAAAAAGCTGTATTCCGGGGATCTTCTGGCTGTATCTCTCAATAAAGCCGTGTCCCTGGGGGAATTTTCCAGTGGAGAAAAAGGAAACATGAGATTTGAGGTTACGGTTCCGGCAGAGCTGGATAATTTATATGCTCTTCGGGCAGCAGACGTGAAATGGATCTTTTCTGTGGCGGAGGATCAGGAGACGGTGGAAACCAGTCCTGTCCCACGCCGGAATGACAGGAAAGAAGCCACAGAAAGAGCTTCCGGAAATAACAGTTCTTCGGTAAGGATAACACCAGTGAAGACCGGAGATGAATCTCCTGTAATCCTGTTTGCACTGATGGCTGGTATGGCGTTGCTTACCTGCAGTCTGACGCTATGGAAAGGAGGACGAAAAAATTGAAAAGAAGAATGATCGGTGCATGGATGGCATTGATAATCACAGCTTCTTCTCTTGTGGTTTCGGCCAGTCCTGCAGCAGATATGAGTTCGGTATTAGCAGATCCGCAGCAGGAGCAGACAGAACCGGAGGAAGAAGAGGAGGCCCCGGATATTCCGGCGACGTCTCAGCCTGGGGAGGCTGAGATGCCGGTTCCGACAGCCTTGCTTGAACAGGAAACGGTGGAGGAAGCTTTTGAAGAAGGTGAAGATAATGCTGAAAATACTGACAGTGATGAGCTGACCGAACCGGAAGTTGCTTCAGAAGAAGGAGAAAATATAGCTCTGACAGAAACACCGGAGCAGGCGGAAGATCCGGGATTTATCGTTTTTACGGAAGAAAATGCAGAAATCCTCACAGCGGAAAGCGAAGAGGATCAAAAACTGATCCAGGAGATTGAAAACGGAGAGATCATTGCCCTTTCTGCAGCACTTCCGGGGAAGATCCTGGAAGCAGGCAGTGCGGAAGTGATTTCAGAGGGAGAGGATTCCCTTGCAGTTACAGCACTTTCCCCGTCCCAGTATTATCTGGACAGCTGGACCAGGGTTTACTGCGATGAGATCTGGACAGCTGCCAATGATTTTCTTGGTCCCGGAAATAAAACCCGTATGGGATGTACGTATCGTTCTGTACATTATATCGATGATACAGGAGAGGAGAAGGTTTCACCTCTGTATTGCCTGAAAGCGACCCAGGATGGGCTGGACAGTATGACACTGAAGAATGAGGCAGTAAAAGCACTGACTAATTCTGTGATTCAGAAGCTTTTGTACTTTGGTTACGGAGGACCGGGGGATCTGGAGACCGGATATGACCCCTCCTGCAGTCACATAGACTGGTCAAAATGGCAGAACCGTTATGTATTTACGCATATTGCATTGTCAAAGGTATACTTTAATGACTGTGGATATGCCACAGCAGCAGAAGTAGAACATACAGGGATAAACCGCCTGATCGATAAGATCCAAACATTGACGATCCCTGCAAGAAACAAGGCAGTCGTTTATGTTTCCGAAGATGGTTCCTGGTCGGCAGCATCCGGAAAGACGATCCCCTTAAGTGTATTCCGAAGCAGACCTGCAGGTTTTCCATTTGTTCCGGCCAGTATGAAGGACGGATTTCAGATGAGTACTCTTATGAAAGTGACAGACGGAGCAAAAGCAGGAAATGGGATCACCATTACCAGGGGAGCTGCAGAAAAATGGCAGCTGGCCTACTGGACAAGTGCAGCGGATTATAATTCTCACAAAACCAATCCCAAAATGATGTCGGGAACAAGCCTGAACCTGAAGGATGGAGCATACTTTTTTCTGATCTTTCCGTTAAATGCATCTGCTACAAAGAAGTTTTCCTGCAAAATGCTGCTTCAGCCGGTTTCCTATATCCTGGTTGACGGAAGTGCACAGGCAGGGAAAGATGGAGTACAGGATTTTGGCGCTTACGTATATCAGGGAACAAGAGGAAGCCTTTCGTTTTCAGTAAAGCCATCGGTTTACGGCAATGCAAAGCTGGTCAAGAAGGAACCCAACACGGGAAAACTGATCCAGGGAGCGCAGTACGGACTGTTTGCAGCAGAAGCTCTGACCTCCGGATACCGGACTATGTACAGTAAGGATCAGAAGGTTTCATCCGGAACAACATACGCCGGTGGAGAG
>ERZ791834.1284-NODE-1284-length-12241-cov-4.80642_pt1 | contig 12241 bp, 9 predicted proteins | sample MGYA00510293_ERZ791834 | MGnify/ENA primary metagenome ERZ791834 (study PRJEB30046, sample SAMN00715253) | human gut metagenome | study: EMG produced TPA metagenomics assembly of the A metagenome-wide association study of gut microbiota in type 2...
CGTAAGCACGAAAAAGACAGATGTCTTTCACACGTTAACATTTCATTATGTGGTTCTTATAGTATGGCAGAAAATGGTTTTTGTCAAGCGCTTAAATAATGTAATTGTTCAGTACCTTCACAGTGTGTTACTGTTCTCTCCGTGACCAGTAACACGCTTTGCATAATTTCGCGTTGCAATTTTCGGGCTTTCTGTGAACTTTGTTCACAAAAAAACGTGCGAAACAGTACCTGCGGAATAGTTGCAAAATAATAAAAATAGGGGCTTGAAAGTAGAAAAAATATCGCCTATAATCCTCCTAAAACGATATTTTTTCTTGTGGAGGAAAACAGAATATGCAGACAGATATGACTGTGGGAAAGCCCATGAAAATGCTGTTGAATTTTACTATTCCTGTATTTCTGGGAAATGTTTTTCAACAGCTGTACAGTATGGCAGATGCAGTTATTGTTGGAAAGTTTGTTGGAACCAAGGGGCTGGCAGCGGTAGGCGCTACTGGAACCATTACGTTCCTTATTATTGGATTCCTGATGGGGGTTACAACAGGAGTTACAGTTCTTACCTCTCAGAAGTTCGGAGCAGGAAGAATGGATGAGATGCGTAAGACGGTTGGTAATGCAGCAATTCTTTCTGCTGTGATCGCAGTTGTTATGACTGCAGTAAGCATGTTGGGAATGCACAGGCTTCTTGTATTCATGCATACACCTGAAGATATTTTTGATGGTGCATATGGTTATATTATGATCATCTGTGCCGGAATTTTTACCCAGGTATTGTATAATCTGGTGTCCAGTATCTTAAGGGCACTGGGAAACAGCAAAACGCCTCTTTACTTTTTGATTCTGGCGGCAGGACTGAATATTGTACTTGACCTTGTATTTATTATCTTTTTTCACTGGGGAGCGCCGGGAGCTGCCTGGGCTACCGTTATTTCACAGGGAGTGTCAGGAGTTCTTTGCCTGATTTATATGTGGAAGGCCGTGCCGGAACTAAAGATGAAAAAAGAAGACTGGTATTTTAACCGTGATATTGCCGTAAAACAGATCAGTGTGGGAATTCCCATGGGACTGCAGTATTCCATTACAGCCATTGGAGGCATGATGGTACAGAGTTCTTTGAATATACTTGGCTCTTATGCAGTTGCGGCCTTTACAGCAGGCTCTAAGATTGATAATATCTTTACCCAGGCATTTGTAGCTATAGGAACTACAATGTCTACATATAGTGCACAGAATGTTGGTGCGCGTAAGCTGGACCGTGTGCGTCAGGGGTTCCGGTGTGCAGATGTGATCGGCTGTGCATATGCTGTTGTTGTAGGATTTGTCCTGTTTTTTGTGGGAAAAAGCTTTTCTTATCTGTTTATCTCTGATAATGCAGAGGCGGTGATCCCTATGGTGGATACATATCTTCGCTGTGTTGGAATGTTTATGATTCCCCTTTATGTGGTCAATTGTTACCGTAATGGCTTTCAGGGAATGGGATATGGGCTTCTTCCTATGCTCTCAGGCGTGGCAGAGCTTATTGGAAGAGGTGTGATGGCAGTTGTTGCAGCAGATGCCAGGAGTTATACAATGGCATGCATGGCCAGTCCATTTGCATGGATTGTAGCAACAGTCCTTCTTATTGTACTTTACTTCTATGTGATGAAGGATATGAAGAGAAAATTATGTCTGCAGTGAAAGCCAGGATTACAAATCCGTAAACGTGATTTAATAAAATGAATCTGTTATAGACTGTTAAGGCTGAAAAAAGGTCGATTGCAATCCGAGTTTCCAGTTTGAAAGGGTAACTTCCACATATTCTTTCGGAAGAATTAACTTTCACGGATAAGTTCTTGGGGTGGAAGTTTGAATTGCAATTAACATTAAAGGGATTCTTTTGAAGGAAATATACATTTTAAGATACAAAATGGAAAATATATGTTATAATGAAACAAGGTTTCGCCATTAGATGGAGAAGCTTTGTTCAAACAGTGTTTTTATCAGAGGAGAGTTTTATACATGAGTAAGGACAACAAGCATACTCAGGGAAGCCCGGGAGACTTTGAAGATAAAATAGATTCGGCTATGGCAGGTCTTGAAGCAGATCTGGACGAGGAATTCCACGGCGCAGACTTTTATGATGAAGATGACCAGGAGAGCGATTTTGATTCCTGGGAGGGGGAAGACGATTCCGATGCAGAAGAACTGGCTGAGCAGGATTCTGAAGAGGAGTATCCAGAGGAAGAAGAGTACGACCAGGATGAGGCAGAGCTGAGCACGGAAGAAGAGGACTTCTGGGACGAGGAAGAGACAGAATCTGAAGAAGAGGATTCAGAGGAAGAAGATTCAGAGAGCGAAGATTCAGAGGACGCTGAATCTGCAGATGAACCGGAAACATCTGAAAAAGAGCTTCAGGTGGAAATTATTCCGCCCTATTCAAATAAAGGCAGAAAGCACCGAAGAAAAGATTCTGCCGGTGCGGCAGCACCTAACCAGCCTGAGAAGCAGACTTCTAAGAAATCTGCCAGACCGTCTCCGAAGCCGGCAGCCAGATCTGCCCGTCCGACGAAGATTTCCTATGTTCCTATTACTGATGAGGAACTGGACGAGAAGATCATCCCTGTTCCCAGGAAGAAGCATAAGGGACTTAAAGTTACGGGAATTGTGGCAGCTATTCTTGCGGTGACAGCAGGATGCGCTTATGGAGCAGTGAGTTACTATTATGCAGACAGATTCTTTGAGGGAACCTATATTAACGGAATCAACTGTTCCAATAAGACTGCCTACGAAACAGAGCAGCTGATTGCAAGCAATGTAGAGGATTATTCCATTGAGATTACCGCGAGGAACCAGGAGCCGCAGGCCATCAGCGGAAACCAGATCAATTACCGCTATGTGTCTGATGGAGAAGTTCTGGATCTTTTGAAGCAGCAGAAGCCATATGAATGGGTAAAAGGGTTCATGGAGACCAGAAGCTATACCACCCAGGAGAATGTGACTTTTGATAAGAGTTTGCTTCAGAGTGAAGTAAAGGAATTAAAGTGTGCACAGGCAGAAAACCAGGTTGAGCCGGAGAATGCATATGTGGCGCTTGAGGGAAGCGAGTTTACCATTGTTCCTGAGACTGAGGGCAGCAAGCTGAAGGTGAAGGAAGCCTATAAAGCGCTGGATACCGCCATTTCCGGAAGCCAGACCTCCATTGATCTGGGAAATACGCCGGATGTATATGCAGTGGCAGCAGTGACCAGCGATGATCCTACCCTTCAGGCCACCAGGGATGCTTATAATAATTATACCAAGGCCAGCATTACCTATACATTTGGAGAGCAGACAGTCACTCTTGACGGAAGCACCCTTAAGGAATGGCTGCAGTTTGATGACAAGGGACAGCTGGTGCAGGATGATGCTTCCTTTACCCAGCATATCAAGGATTTTGTGGCACAGCTGGCAAGTGAGCATGATACAGTTGGAACAACACGTTCCTTTAATACGACCAGTGGCCGTACCGTTTCTGTTTATGGCTCTGCATATGGCTGGAAGATCGATCAGGACGCAGAAGCAGCACAGCTGACAGAAGAGATCCGTACAGGCACTCAGACTACACGGGAACCGGTATATTCCATGAGAGCCAATTCTTATGGATACAATGACATTGGAAGTACCTATATCGAGGTAGATTTGAGTAGTCAGCACATGTACTATTACCAGAATGGCAGCATCATCTTTGACTCTGACATTGTTTCCGGAGATATCCGTTATGATGACAGAGCCACACCTCCGGGAATTTTCACCCTGTATTATAAGAAGAGCCCGGATGTGCTTCGTGGAGAGAAGAAGCCGGACGGCACTTACGAGTACGAAACCCAGGTTACCTACTGGATGCCGTTTAACGGCGGAATTGGTTTCCATGACGCTACCTGGCAGGCATATTTCGGTGGTGACCGCTATACCTACGCCGGATCCCATGGATGTATCAATATGCCGCTGGATGCAGCAGCTACTCTTTACAGCATTATTGATACCAATGTGCCGATCGTGTGCTTCTACTAAAAGATCATTTATCTGACCGGAAAATTGCAGTGAGCAGTAACAATTAGTTTTTGGTCACTGAGTACGAACAAACACGCTCTAGATGGATGAAAAGACAGCTGCATGTCTTTGAGACCGCGGGCAGCAGCATAACACAAAAGAAGTGGAGAATAAGTTAATATGAATATGGATTCATTTGATATGATACTGACTATAGCAGCTCTTGTAATGGGAGTTATGCTTCTTACCGGTCATGGAGATATTCTTATGAAAGGCGGAAATGCCGCTGAGCGTAAGAAGCTTTACGATGACAAAAAGGTTCAGCTGGTTTCCGGCGTGACTCTGCTCATTTTCGGAATCCTCACCGGTCTGGATATGGTGGTCAAGAGCTATGTATACGATATCATTTATCTGGCAGCAGTAATTGTTATCTTCATTATCATGGTGGTAGTGATTCGCAAGAAATGTAAGAAATGAGATGAAAAAGAAGCACTTGTATATCTGGAAATTGATATACAGGTGCTTCTTTTGTAATCCGGATATTGAGCTGCACTGGAGCCTGTTTGAAAAATCATTCCCGCAATCTGCTTTTGAATAACTGTGTGTCACATTCTCGTTACTTCAGTGATGAGTCAGGCACACTATTTTTTGAAAAGTAAGGAATGCTAATAAAATTTGTATAAATAATTAGAATAATTTCAACAAATCCGCCGGCTTCTCAATTACATAATCCGGTGTATCTACCTGTCCGAATCCATAGGAAGCAAATACAAATGGTACCCCTGCCTCCTGACATGACTGGTAATCTCCGAAGGTGTCTCCTACATAAACAGGTGCTTTCAGCTGATACTTCTTAGCAATAGAACGGATATTAGCTGCCTTGGCTTCCCCGCTGTCTCCAGGACACAGATGACCTGTGAAATATTTTCCCAGTCCTGTTTTCTCAAAAACAAGTTCAATGTATCCAGCCTGGCAGTTGCTTACTACAAAAAGCGGGTAGCGTTTGTTAAGCTCCTTCAAAGTTTCTTCCAGTCCGTCGTAAACAGGTGCCCCCATCGCACGCAGCAGATCGTGCTCAGCCTGGCAGCAGATATCGATAACCCGAAGCTGTTCCGCTTTGGTCTGTTCTGGAAGGATTGCCTTCGCAATATCCGGGAGAAGTCTGCCAAACAGCCCTTTCAGCTGTTCAGCCGTCACCCGGACATTAAGATTCTCTTTTTCTAAAGCCTTATTCCACGCCATAGCTACAACGTCGGTGGAATTCCATATAGTTCCGTCAATATCAAAAATAATACTGTCCATTTGAGGTTTTTAGTCCTTTCTGGTGTGCTTAAAATTCTAAAATTACTTCTTTTCTCATTCTGTTTTGCAACCTGACGGTTTCTATTCTATATAGGAAAATCAAAAAAATCAATCTCCTAATATGGGATTTTTCAATTTTAACTGGCTTTTTGCAGATTTTATGTTATGATAGGAAAGGTGACTGCTGCTTTTGAACTATTGGTCAGTTTTATATTGCGGTGAAATAGTTACATTATTTCTTAAGACTGTCATTGAAGAAAGCCTTTTTCAGACACGTTTTGGGAGTCAGGCAGCAGCACGAGGTGAACTATGAAATACGAAAATATTACAGAAGGCCGTTTCCTGGATCGTCCGAACCGATTTATCGCACATGTGGAGATTGCGGGACAGACAGAGACGGTTCATGTAAAGAACACAGGCAGATGCAGGGAGCTTTTGATTCCTGGTGTTCAGGTTTTTCTGGAAAAGAGCAGTAATCCGGCAAGGAAAACAGCATACGATCTGGTCTGTGTAAATAAAGGCGGACGCCTGATCAATATGGATTCCCAGATTCCCAATAAAGCCGCCCTGGAATGGGTAAGGGCAGGACATCTTTTTCCGGAGGAAGTGCAGGTAACTCCTGAGAAAACTTATGGAAATTCCAGATTCGATCTGTATGCCTGTTCAGATAAGAGAAAGGCTTTTATTGAGGTCAAGGGTGTAACCCTGGAAGCAGACAATATTGCCCGTTTTCCAGATGCTCCTACTGCGAGGGGCGTGAAGCATCTGGAAGAGCTGATCCATTGCATGAGGGAAGGATATGAGGCTTATCTGCTTCTGGTGATCCAGATGAAGGGAATTACAAGATTTGAACCAAACTGGGATACGCACCGGGAATTTGGGGAAACCTTACAGAAAGCGAAAAAGGCAGGGGTGCATATTCTGGCCTATGACTGTCTGGTAGAGCCGGACGGGATGGAAATACAGAATCCAGTGCCTGTGTGTTTGGAGGAAACTAGATGACAGATGAGTTTATACAGCCTCTTCTTGCCTGGTATGATGAGAATAAAAGGATTTTGCCCTGGAGGGATAAGCACAACGCTTATTACACCTGGGTATCCGAGATCATGCTCCAGCAGACCCGCGTGGAAGCTGTAAAGCCCTATTTTGAAAGATTTATCAGGGAACTGCCGGATATCCCGGCCCTGGCAGTCTGTCCGGAGGAAAAGCTGTTAAAGCTGTGGGAAGGTCTTGGATACTATAGCCGTGTGCGGAACATGCAGCTGGCAGCCAGGGAAATGGTAGAAAAATATAATGGCAGACTTCCCGAAGACTTTTCCCTTCTTATCTCGTTAAAGGGGATAGGAAGTTACACTGCAGGAGCTATCGCTTCTATAGCGTATGGCATTCCGGTGCCAGCCGTAGATGGAAATGTTTTCCGTGTAGTCACCAGAATGACGGAAGATTCGGAAGACATTACCAGACCTGCATTTCGCAAAAAGACAGAAAGCGCATTGCAAGAAATTATCCCGAAAGACCGTCCAGGTGATTTTAACCAGGCAATGATGGAGCTTGGAGCAGTAGTGTGCGTCCCCAACGGACAGCCCAAATGCGACCTTTGTCCGGTGAGAGGCTTTTGCCAGGCGGGACTTCACGGCACTATGGAAAAGTTTCCGGTGAAAGCACCAAAGAAGCCAAGAGTGGTGGAAGAGCGAACCGTTCTGGTTATTCAGGATGGAAGCTGCACTGCGATCCGCAAGCGGCCGCCGAAAGGCCTCCTTGCCGGATTATACGAGCTTCCCAATACAGAAGGATACCTGAACAGTGAGGAAGCCCTGGAATACGTGAAAGAGCTTGGCGCAGAGCCCTTATATATAGAAGAACTGCCGGAGGCCAGGCATATTTTTTCCCACATTGAGTGGCGGATGAAAGCGTACCGGATCCGCGTGTCCTCCCTGGAGCAGACACATGCCCCGGGAATTCTTTTTGCAGATAAAAAAGAATCAGAGAGAAACTACGCCATACCTTCTGCGTTTGGCGCTTATGAAAAATATATGTAACGGTTCAGCTGGCGTTTTTGAGAACATAACTCAAAGAAAAAAAGGAAAATACATCGCAAGGTGCGTAATTTTAAAATACAGAATCGTTACACTACATGAGGAGGAAAATAAATGAAATTACTGAGCATAGCAATTCCATGTTATAATTCTGAAGCTTATATGGAGAACTGCATCAAATCCCTTTTACCAGGCGGAGATGAAGTAGAGATCCTTGTAATTGACGATGGATCCAAGGACAGAACAGCCGAGATCGCAGATGAATACCAGGAGAAATATCCAGGCATTGTCCGCGCCATCCATCAGCCAAACCTTGGCCACGGCGGCGCCGTAAACACCGGTATCCACAATGCCCAGGGGCTCTATTTCAAGGTTGTAGACAGCGATGACTGGGTAAATGAAGAATCCTACAAAGAGATCCTGAAAACTCTGGAAGAGCTGGTAAAAGGCTCCAAAACAGTTGATCTTCTCATCAGTAATTTTGTATACGAGAAACAGGGTGCTACCCGCAAGAAGGTTATGCAGTATCGTCACTGCCTGCCAGTGAACCAGATTTTCACCTGGAATGAAGTAGGTCACATGCCAAAGGGAAAATATCTTCTCATGCACTCCATGATCTACCGCACCCAGCTTCTCCTTGAGTGCAACCTGACTCTGCCGGAGCATACCTTCTACGTAGATAATATTTTTGCCTTTGATCCGCTGCCGTATGTACAGAACATGTACTACCTGGATACCAATTTCTACCGTTACTTTATCGGCCGCGATGACCAGTCCGTAAACGAGACAGTTATGATCCGCAGAATCGACCAGCAGCTCCGCGTAAATAAACTGATGGTAAATTCCTACACCAGCTGCGGCAGCATGAATAAACGCACCAGAGCCTACATGATCAGTTATCTGGATATTATTACTACCATTTCCTCCATTATGCTGATCCGCTCCGGCACAAAGGAAGCTCTCGACAAGAAGAAGGAGCTTCTGGAATATATCCGCTCCACGAACCGTGCCCTCTACGGAAAACTTCGCCACAGCCTCATGGGTAACTTCATGAACCTTCCAGGCCGCGGCGGACGTAAGGTGTCTGTAGCTGCATACAAGCTTTGCCAGAAGTTCTACGGATTTAACTGATTAATGATCAGGGCGCTCTGGAGACTGTTTGAAAAATCATTCCTGCAATCTGTACGCCCCACTTTGCAGCATATTTTATCTATATTCGGTTGTCGCCGCTCGTATTTTTGTTAAAAAAAACGCGCCTTCCCATTTCTGGAAGTGCGCGTTTTGTTTAATAATGTTTCCTGCGATTATTCCGTCCAATTCTCTCTACTGCCATGCCACTTGCTTCTTCTCCTGCCTTCTGCGGATAGAAAAACAGATATCCAAACAGCGCCAGCGTAGCACCACAGCACACATCAATTACGGAATGCTGCTTCAGGAACATAGTAGACATGATAATAAGTAATGTAAGAACCAATGATCCATACCTTACCCCTTTGTGGTCTCTCAGCGCCTCACAATTGGTAAGTGACATATGAACTGCCAGAGAATTAAATACATGAATACTTGGCAGAACATTGGTCGGTGTATCCGTCCGATACAGCCATCTTACCATATCTGTAAACACGTTTTCCCTTGGAAACTCTGATGGTCTTAAGTGCAGTACATTTGGATATGCATAAGACACGATCAGGAAAACAGTCATACCCATCATCATATTGAAAATCAACTGATAATATTCTTTTTTATTCTTGTTCCTGAAGATAAAGTATAAAACTGTGAGAATCTGATACGGAAACCATAATAGATAGGGGACAATAAAATACTCACAAAATGGTATGTAATCATCAAAAACAGTGTCGATCACATGAAATCCCCATACCGGCCTGCACTCCAGATACTCAAAAAAAAGCATATAAACAATGGCATACGCAAGTATGATCAGACCATGCCTGTATTTTTTTATAAATTGTACCAAGTCTTTTTCACTCCTTTTCCAATCTGGGTTACCGGTCTTGTAATTCCGGATCCCCCAAATCGTGAGAGATTATACCACAGGTAAAATGATTTTTAAAGAGCTTTTTTCAATGGAAACTGTTAAATCTTCGCGAATTCCGCCAGATTCCCCGTCAATATGAATGGGAAGAGCGGACGCACTATGTACATGGATATCGCTGCAGGTGAGAATATGTATTCCACTGATGCCCACATGCTTTCCGAAAAAAGCAGTAGGCAGGCAAAATAAAAGCTTTATCTTACGGATACCTTCCACAAGGATCACGTCCAGAAGCTGGTCGTCAGGCTGAGCATCCGGGCAGAACTTAAAACCGCCGCCTTCATATTTCTGATTCATAACCGCTGTAAAATATACGTGGTCATAGGAAAAAGTATTCTCTCCATCTAGGGTCACTGTCATTTTTCCTGGATTAATAAAAATCAGCTGCTTCAATGCAATGAAAAGATAAATCAGCTTTCCCAGCCCAAGACGATTGAATATCTTCTTTAAGGGCGTTGCCAGAACCTCCTGGCATACGCCGGCGTCATATCCGATTCCCGTGCTGATACCGAATCGGGACTTCTTATTATTGCGGAGCAGGTAAGGAACATCCATTTTGCTGATATGCTCTGCCTTTAGGATATATTCCAGTGATTCCATTGGATCAAAAGGGAGTCTCATGCTTCTGCAGAAATCATTGCCAGAGCCGGTTGGAATGTATCCGAAGACTACCCGGTCAAAATCGGTGATGCCGGTGAGCACCTCGTGAATGGTGCCGTCACCTCCCACTGCAATGATATATACAGGCTCAGATTCAGTGCCAAGAGCACAGGCATCAGAAGCAATCTCTGCGGCATGTCCGGAATATCTTGTAAGGCAGTACTGGAAATCAATTCCCCGAAGCATAAGCTGCTGATGAATTTCATTCCAGATGGAACGTCCCCTGCCAGAGCGGGAATTGGGATTAACAATAAAATAATACATAACTTCTCCTAGGTTTTTAGAACATGTTTGCAAAATCTCCCATAAATTGTGAAGCACATATCAGGGAAAGTATTTGGGGGCATGCTCTGTGGCAAAGAACCTGAAGCCTTGCGATGTAGATTCTCTGTCTTTTATGGTTACATAATAGCATTGGTGGGATCGTTTTACAAATTAATTTTAACAAAATATTCTTAAAAATTTCTGAAGTGTGTTATAATGTAACTATTCCTTAACAATTATGGAGAGGATTTCACTGTTTGCTTAAGCAGACATCATCAAATACGAAAATAATCAGGAGTGTATACATGAAATCACTTGTAATTGCGGAAAAACCGTCCGTCGCCAGAGACATTGCCCGTGTTCTTGGCGCAAACCAGAAAAATGGTGGTATTCTCGAAGGCAAAAACTATGTAGTAACCTGGGCACTTGGACATCTTGTAACCCTGGCTGACCCGGAAGAATATGACAGAAAGTATGAAAAATGGGAAATGGCGACCTTGCCCATGCTCCCCAAGGAGATGAAGCTGGTAGTCATCCGCCAGACAGGCAGGCAATTTTCCGTAGTAAAGACTCAGCTTTTCCGAAAAGATATTGGAGAAATCATTATAGCCACAGATGCAGGCCGGGAGGGAGAACTTGTGGCCCGCTGGATTCTGGAAAAAGCAGGCTGCCATAAGCCAATTAAGAGACTGTGGATTTCCTCAGTCACAGATAAAGCAATTAAAGAAGGCTTTGCCAATCTGAAAGACGGGCATGACTATGATAATCTTTACCGTGCAGCTGTTGCAAGGGCAGAAGCAGACTGGCTGGTGGGAATGAATGGTACCAGAGCTCTCACCTGTAAATACAACGCCCAGCTTTCCTGTGGCAGGGTGCAGACCCCAACCCTTGCCATGATCGCAAAGCGAGAAGAAGAAATCCGCAAATTTGTTCCCAAAGAATATTATGGTATTTCTCTGGAGACCCAGGATGTGAAATGGACCTGGAGAGATGAGAAAACAAAGAGCTTCCGTACTTTTTCCAGGGAAAGGGCAGAGCAGATCAAAGGCAGGCTGGAGAACGCTGCTCTTGAAATAACCAGTGTAGAGAAAAAAGCAAAAAAGACTATGGCCCCGGGCCTGTACGACCTGACAACTTTGCAGAGGGAAGCCAACCTGAAATATGGTTTTTCTGCAAAAGAGACCCTGAATATTATGCAGCGCCTTTACGAAAACCACAAAGTACTCACATATCCAAGAACCGATTCCCGATACATTGGAAAGGACATTGTTCCTACTATTAAGGAAAGACTGAAGGCCTGCGGAATCGGTCCGTACAGAAAGCTTGCTGGCGCACTTATGAATAAGCCAGTGCAGGTGAATGGAAGCTTTGTGGATGATAAGAAGGTCAGTGACCACCACGCGATCATTCCGACAGAACAGTTTGTTCAGCTGGACCACATGACAAATGAAGAACGGAAGATTTATGATATGGTTGTCCGTCGTTTCCTTGCAGTTCTTTATCCTGCAAGTCAGTATGAGCAGGTGACCATGGAGGCGAAAGTGGCAGGAGAAACTTTTGCCGCCAGCGGCAAAGTGATAAAGAGCCTAGGCTGGAAGGAAGTTTACGAAGACGGAGCAGATGATGATTTGGAAGATGAGGCGGATGATGAGAAAAAACTGAAAGACCAGCGTCTTCCGGAGATGAAAACCGGAACCAGACTAAAGATTTTGAAAACTTCCTTAAATACAGGAAAAACAAAACCGCCAGCAAGATTTACAGAGGCAACTCTTCTTGCAGCTATGGAAAATCCGGTGAAATTTATGGAGACAAGAGATAAAGAAGCGGTGAAAACCCTGGGAGAGACTGGGGGGCTTGGAACCGTTGCCACAAGAGCAGACATTATTGAGAAACTTTTCCATTCCTTTATGATGGAG